>ERZ778503.1454-NODE-1454-length-16247-cov-5.375185_pt1 | contig 16247 bp, 6 predicted proteins | sample MGYA00510047_ERZ778503 | MGnify/ENA primary metagenome ERZ778503 (study PRJEB29527, sample SAMN07138965) | mouse gut metagenome | material: feces | host: mouse | place: China:Nanjing | collected 2016-01-25 ... | reverse complement strand
CTCCCTTGATTTTCCGTGTGTAAAGGTTCACGGTCTTACAGATATTACTCATAGTCTTTTCTTTGTTATTTATGAATGTTACTTGGTGGAGCGTTTGAGCTTTGCTCTTCCTCCTCCTTGCAAGGCATAGCTCAAACAAGTTTGGCTCTGCTCTTGCTTCGTTCGTCGGTTCTCCACGGTGCAAAGGAACAGAATGATATGTCGTTGATGGCAGTTAATGATGATAATTGACAGATAATCGTGTTATCAATGCTATTTATAACCCTTTTGCGGCTCTTTCCGCCATCACACGTTCAACATCGGCACGAAGCAGCAGGTTCCTCACACCCACTTTCTTCTTCTCTATGCCATGAACTTTGGTGATATGGTGGATGTTGGCTTTGGACAGGCCGTATTTTTCCGATACATATTCAACGGTACAATATCGTTCATCTGTCATCATGTCCATCTGCCGTAGCTCCGCAAGGTGTGACTTTGAATAATAGGTGATGCCGTATTCCTTCTTCGTGGGAATGCTGTGGCGGTATGCGTAGGCACGAATGGCGGTCGGCTTCATGCCAAATACATCAAACACCTGTTCCGTGGTGAGCCATTCGGTAATAGCAGAAGTGTCAACGGTCAGCCCAAGACAGTCCTCCACATGGCTTTTGCTGTAATAGTTCTTTCCTGCAATGCGACACAAAGGTATCTGGTTACGTTTGGCCGTAGTATAAAGCCACATCTGCTTTACTTTATAAATAGACATCACCTCCTCGCCGGAGAGGTAAGTCAAAGGCTCGTCAGAAACGGGTGCGGTTTCCTGCTTCTTCTGACGCTGCTTAAGAATTGATGGTTTCGGTCGGTTGCCGAACACTACCTTATTATAAGGGTTGCCATCCAGCATCCTCTTGATGTCAGCACGGCGGATTATTGCCATGCGGCTGCTGATGCGTGAGGCTTTCAGCTTGCCCTGTGACACGAGCTTATAAATGTACTGGCGCGAGCATCCCATTAGGATAGCCGCCTTGGAGAAGGTGAGGTACTCCTGCTGCCTCAGTCCTATAACAGGTTCTGCCGCCTTAAGGAAATCATCATTCCTTTTCTTTCTCTCTTTCTTGGCTTCGTCAGCGCAGCTAACGGAACAATACTTCTGCATTCCGCTGTTGGATGTAAATGTCCTGCCGCAAAATGCGCATTTCTTGGTTACTTTCATTCTTTCCCTTATTTTAATGTTTTTACACTCTTTTCTGTATATTCCATCGGGAAGTGAACGGAAGTCAACTGTTGTCATCCATTGTCAACTTGCTTGACTTTTGTTGCGCTCTTCACATTTTGTTCAGCCTTTTGTCTCTGTCTGTGAACCGTTGTCAACCATTGTCGTCTGACTTGAATTTTGTGGCAAAAACAAAGCTCCGCACATTCACCGCGATAGAAATACGTCACAAAATTATGCGGAAAATGTCGAAGCACAAAAAACTAACTGCGAAGTGTTAAAATCTAAAGAATACTGATAATCAATAGTTTATTTACAAGTGCTTCTCATTGTGTGCAGTTAGTTACACCCTTTTAAATACATTTAGGGTATTGTCGTAAATACTCACCATATTTTAATCAATTATTTCACAATTAGCTTATAATTTATTGGTGGTACAATTGCGGATAATCATTTAATTTATTTTACATAAATATTGGCTAACACATTGCATAACAGCTATATTTTAGTTATAAACGATGTCATTAATCTTGTTTGTTTTTACTATATTTTCAAGTACCTGTCTCTCCGCAAAAGTTCTGAACAAGAAAAGAAAGCAAACTAATAAAAGATCTACCAATCGTTGATTGGTAGATCTTTTTTATATAGCATCCAAGTCAAAAAAGGCGAAGTGTTATTCGTAGTCATCCTCTTGCCCTTATTCTCATGTTGCAGAACGCTGTACAAAAATTTAATCAATTCGTTTCTACGTTTCGGCTTTTTAAACTATTTTTGTACTTACTCAACGAAATAGACGGCTTTCTTACAACTTCCTTAGGAACTGCTCGCATTTTATTTATTCATTATAAAAACATGAAACACAGACATCTGAAAAGAATCTTGGGGTTGGTGGCCTTATCTCTCCATAGCCACGTACAAGGACAAACTCCGATTAACAGCAATCTCACACAAGCTTTCCCGAAAACCGATCGTATCGTTCCGTTTCGCTTGTCTGACGAAGGTGTCTCACGCCCCATACGGTGGGGACTGGACACTGCATGGAGCTATGACCAAAACATCAAACGCGGAATAGCTTTCATGGGCACCGAAAACATAGACATAGCCCGTGCTTCCTTCCAAGCCACTTTTCCTCTGAAAGACAATGAACTGCAACCGGAACAGATTCAGGACCTGAACACACGACTGGACTTAATCGACCTGACGGGGGAAGATACACAAGTAATGCTAAACAACGACTCCGAGCGCACCATAGACAACTGGTATGGCAATAACGCCGAACGTTGGGCGCAATTGATCGATATTACCACACGCCGCGTACAGGAAAGAGGACGCACAGTGATTTCGGTGTCGCCCTTCAACGAACCGGATTACGGTTGGGGACAAGGCAATGTCGCCGACTTCTACAATATAGCCGGTGAACTCCGCAAGAATCCGCGTTTCAACAATATACGAATCAGCGGAGGCAACACATTGAATACCGATCAAGCACTGCCTTGGTACAATCGGCTGAAAAACCGACTGGACGAAGGGAACACCCACCAATTAGCAGGCTCGTTCGACAACTATGCAGCATTCTATCAAACAGTCAGAGCCAACGGCCATCATGCTACCAACGATGAGCTGCACAATGTAATGGAAGCCTTGGTAGGACTGGAATACGGCCTACAGACCGGTGTATGGTGGGGTACTGCAGAATGGACACGCAGCGAATTCGTACGGGCCAGCCACGGTGCACGACTCGGTTATGCGGAGCATCGCCCCAACTGGACTGCCGCCGCCGTCTACCGTTCTCCGGAAGGCAAAGTACAGGCATTCGGTGGAACATCCGAACGACAGGCCGTAACCACTACATATCGTTTTATATCACTGGATCATGATGTATTCTTCGACGGGCACGGTCCCCAACGCGAATATGTCATGGAGTTACCGGGCGGTACCGGTTATCAAAACGGACAGACCAATGCCGAAGGTGTAGTCAACATTACTTGGGGAGACGACATTCCTCCCGCCATCAACGGGCGTTACAAGATTGTCAACCGCAAAAGCCGGAAAGTATTGGAGGTGCCAAACGGAGCAACAGAAGCCGGTATTACCGTGAAACAGAATACCAACAGCAACAAACTCTATCAACAATGGAAAGTAGAACCGGTAAGCAACCGTATCGGAGGCGATTTCAGTTATTTTACATTGACAGCCGTACACAGCAACAAACTGCTCGACGTGCTAAACTGGTCGCTTGAAGAAGGTACCAGCTTGATTGTCTACGACAAAGCGCTCGGCAACAACCAACAATGGTTTCTCGAATACGCCGAAGACGGCTGGTTCTACATCCGCAGCCGCCACAGCGCTCTTTGTCTGGAAGTAAAGAACGGAGCCTCTTATAACGGAGCGGCTATCATACAAAGCGCAAAAGACGGCAGTCCGCAACAACAATGGCGACTGATCCCGTATGAAAATAACGTGGAATTTAAAGCACCGGCTGTACCCGCCCAACTGACAGCCGAGAGCGGAACGGCTTCCGTACATCTAAATTGGTCGGCTGTTGCCGACACCGATCTGGAAGGATATACGGTCTTACGCTCCCAATCGCCGGGAGGACCTTATCATACCATTGCCCGGGCTGTCCGGGGCACGGCATTTACAGACCATAGCGTTCAGGCCGGCTCCACCTATTATTATTGTGTCCAAGCCACCGATAAATCCCTGAATCGCTCAGAAAAATCCAACGAAGCAGTAGCTACGCCCAGCGGTGAACCGGATTTATTGGCAAACTGGTCGTTTGAAGAGAATATCCTGGACAACACCGTTCATCAGAATCATGGTTCTCTTTATGGTACGAGCCTCTTTACCGAAGGTCAAGGAGGCTCCAAAGCACTTTCGTTGGACGGCGCAACATCGTTCATACAGTTACCGGCCACCCTACCCCACGCGGATGCCATCACTGTTGCCGGCTGGATTCGCTGGAAAGGCGGTGAAAACTGGCAACGCCTGTTCGATTTCGGAAACGGTGAAGAGCAATATGTATTCCTCACCTTGCGTGCAGATGACAACCGCATGCGCTTAGCTTTGAAAAACGGTGGAGCAGAGCAACGCCTCGCCGCCCCGGCTCCCACTTTAAACAAATGGGTACATATAGCCGTCACATTGGGAAAAGGGCACGCGGCTATCTATATAAACGGTGATCTCGCCGCCGAATCCGACGGGATTAATATCGGGCCGAATGACTTCAAGCCTGTACTGAACTACATCGGCCGCAGCCAATTCAACGATCCGCTACTGAACGCCGACATCGACGATCTTCGGATTTATAATTATACGTTGACGGAAAATGAAATAGCCGGTTTAGCTCACGGACTGCCTGACGGCATCTCCTCCATACCGGACCGCCAGGCCCTGCGTATATGGCCGCAACCGGCTTCCGACAGACTTTACATAAGCCTACCGGCTGATCCTCAAACGAATCATATTGTATACTCCTTATACGATATTAACGGACAACTGGTTCAACAAGAAACATCCGGCACCCAAACACAATTACCTGTAAACCACCTGCCGACAGGTATTTATACCCTGAAAGTGGACTATCGGAGCGGGAGCCTGCATCGGAAAGTGTGGATCAAACGTTAATCACAACTCACATAACCCTAAAAATCCCCTTATTCCGCAAACATCTGTCTTACATCGGAATAAGGGGATTATCTTCAACAGCTACCGACTATCAACGGCTCGCAGCTGTCAGTCTGAAGCGTAATTTCAACGGTTGCTGCGGAATACAGTAGCGTTCCAATGTACCTACATTTTGTCCGCAGCTGGCATTGCCGACTCCACGCAGTGCCGCATCCAGATGCATCACCACGTAAGGTTCTTTCGGCAGTTCCCACAAATGGGAGGCATTCATCAGTGCGGCATCGGAATAGCGCAAGGCCGAGAAAGAACAAGTCCCTTCCGTCTTGATACGCAGTCCTCGTCCCGAAGCATCCGTCAACTTCAATTCGCGCAAGCCTTCCCTGTTACCCATGCTTTGCGGTTTGACATACTCTTCTACCATTTCGTCCACTGTCGTCGTATACCTTCCTATCAAACATCCGTCTTTCCGGTCATTATGATTTTCCCAAGGTCCGTAAGCATAATAATTTACGTGCGTCAATGTGCTGTCCCAGTGACAGACCAAACCGGCCCTGCGCAGTTCATTCGTCTGCGGAGTGAAGAGGACATCGACTGTCATCTCCCCGCTCGGATGCAATGTATACACGGTCTCCGTACCACACAGGCACCCACCTCGTTTAAAAGTCAGCACGACACAGTTACCCCCGTGATCTTCTTCCATCCGGGCCGTAGCATCCATCTGTGCATCGGTCTGTCCGTAACGATCGTTCTCTATCCAGCGGTGATTGGCATAAGTGAATCCTTCACCTTGTGCTATCAGTTCGCCCTGCCCGAAATCCAGACTGACCAGTTGCCCGGTTGTTTTGTCCCAGGCGGCTTTTATCCGGTTATTGCTCACTTTGATACGTCCCTCAGTATTCCTGTCGATAGTTAGGTCGGTACCTCCTTGAGAGTCATCTACATCCAGACTATACCCTTTCAACGGTCCACGCTCAACTAGTATAAATTGCTTTTGGGCTTCCACATGACCGGCTTCACACCAGTTCGTCGCTTTTCTTCTTCTTAGCAATAGATTCAACAACACTTCTTCTCCTTTTACCTCGCTTTGCTTCAAGTGCATACCGGGAAGCTTCAATGTCAATAACAAGGAGTCTCCACCGATCACAACCGGCATTTTCATCGTTTTCTCGACCGTTACTCTACCGTCTTTTACCACCTGCCAGCATAATTCAAACAGATCCAGAGCCGTAAAATCGTATTTGTTGCGCACCGACAGATTCACCCGGTTACGTTCCCTGTCCACATGGCGCAAGGAGAAATCTACAAACTGATGCACCGCTTTCACCTCTTTCAGCTTCGGGCTTTCATTCCGGGTAGCCGGTAAAATACCATTGCTACAGAAATTGCCTTGATGCGGTCCCGGAAAATCATATCCCGTACGCAGGCGCCCTTTCCACGTTCCTTCCTTTATTTCTTTCGGTTCATAGATAGCCTGATCCACCCAATCCCAGATACAACCTCCGGCCGTTGCATTACTCTGTTCGATACTTTGCCAGTATTCGCTCAAATTGCCGATGGCATTCCCCATAGCATGAGCGTATTCACAAATAAACATAGGCTTGTCCATATTATTGGTATAACGCCCCATCCAATCCATACCGGGGTACATTTTGGAATAAAAGTCGCTATATTCATTCCCGCCGTAAGGCAGTCCGTTGCGCGTACCTTCGTAATGGATGGGACGCGGGTCCAACCGCCGGGCCGCTTCATAGCAATCCTTAAAGTTCCGCCCGTTGCCGGCCTCATTCCCCAGGCTCCAGAAAATCACACTGGGATGGTTGCGGTCCCGCAGTACCATGCGGTCGATTCTATCCACAAAGGCCGGAATCCACGAAGGCTTGTTGCTGATGGACTGGTTGGCATGATCCTCCAGATCGGCTTCATCCATACAATACAAGCCGTAATAATCGAACATCGCATACATTTTAGCGGCATTGGGGTAATGAGATGTACGGATGGTATTGATATTGTTTTGTTTCATAAGAAGCACATCCCGTAACATAGACTCCGTGGTTACAGCCCGTCCATACAACGGATGCGAATCATGTCGGTTCACTCCTTTAAAGAATACGCGCCGGCCATTCACATAGACTTGTGACTGTTTGATTTCTATCCGACGGAATCCGTACTTCGTCGAGAATGCCATCTCTTCTTTGCCATCCTCATTCTGCTGGCTGACGACCACCGTATATAAAACGGGAGCCTCGGCACTCCACAACTTCACAGGCCCCGACAGAGAGAATGAACAGCTTACTTTTACGGAAGGAACGCCCGTTGCAGCAGCGTTCACCGTTCGCTCCGCCACTTGCCTGCCGCTCGGATCCAGTACCCTTACCCGTATGTCTTTCTTAAAGGATACCCGATCGCGGTTATCCACCGTGAGCGCCACCTCCATCCGTACATCACGTGCCGTATTCCCCGTAACCTCACCGATTTGTGACGTTATGTAATGATCGCGTACCGATATGCGCGGCACATTATACAAATAGACGTCGCGGAAGATACCGCTCATGCGGAACATGTCCTGACATTCCAGATACGATCCGTCGCTCCAGCGGAACACCTGTACAGCCAGCCTGTTCTTCCCGTTGTGCAGATATGCCGTAACATCAAACTCGGCCACGTTGTTCGAACCCTGCGAATATCCCACATACTGTCCGTTTACATACACCAAGGCAGCACTGTAGATTCCACCGAAATGAATAAAAGTACGCTTGCCGTCCCAGCCTTCCGGCACGTCGAAGGTACGCACGTATGAGCCTACCGGATTGATACCGTAGTTCTTTCCGCCATCGTTGTATCCCGGTCGCGCCTTGATGAAAGGAGGCGTATTTCCGTGCGGATATTCCACATTGCAATAAATGGGGCGGTCGTAACCGTGCATCTCCCAGTTGGAAGGGACGGGAATCGTATCCCATCCCGATACGTCGTAACCGTCTTTGTAAAAGTCCGTCGGGCGCTTCGAAGGCTCATCCACAAAATGAAAACGCCATGTACCGTTAAGCGACAGGACACTGGCACTCTTCGAGGCCATCCAGGGATATTGATAGAAATCCTTGTCTGCCGTCATGGCCTCTGTAGTGGGATACGGCAAATAGGTGGCATGGCCTTCTTCCTTGTTTTCCTGAAACACCGTCTCGTCTTCCCAATAGGGTTGGGTAAAACGGGGTTTCTCCACCGGCATGAACCGGAACCAGGATGCCTCGCCGGCTTCTTTACCGGCCACACGCTTCAACTGCCCTTCCCTGCATTCATATACCCATCCCTTCTTGGCCGGATTGGCGGAAGCTATCTGATACACACCGGTCTGCCCTTCCACCGGCAGGAAGACGAAAGCGGCATTGTTCCACACACCGTACTCAGCAGGCCATTGCAACAGGTAATCCACAGCCGGATTCCCACCGCCGTCATCAAAATTCTGTTCGTAGAAAGCACCGCTCACTACCCTCCGTTCCGGGTCGATCATCTGAATGTTCCAATATTGTCCGCGATTCGCCGTATCGGCTTTTTCCGGGCGGATACGGGCATTATTGTCACCGCTGTCACCATTGCCTAATACCACACCGGGATTTTTTGCCGATACAATCTGATAGGTCTGCTCGGCATCAAATCCCGCTATGCGGCTTTTACTAATGACAAAATGCCCGGCAGGGTCATTGATCAACGTCGCCTTATCCACCAATTCCAGCACGGCAAAATCCTTACCGGACGATCCGGCACTTTTCTTCCCTTTTCGCGAAGCAAACATACCGTGGACGTCTCTGCAACGCATGGCCATCTGCGGCCGGTTGGCCGCCACCAGTAAATAAGCATCCCGACCTGCAGGTTCCAGTTTCCATAGCTGCGCCTCATCGCTTCCGTTGTTCTCCGCCAGCTGCACCCGACCGTCACCGGCGCCTTGCAGCGCCACGTTGTCAAACGGATTGATCAGACGCACACTGCCCGATAGTTCGGAGATTGTCCAACACGCCGACGGTCCCTCTTGGTCGAAAGAAGCCAACACCGCCGCACCGCTCTGTGCCTGCCCACACGCAACGAGGCCGGAAGGATACTTCACGGAGCGCAAAATATAAAGCGCTCCTTTCTCAAACGTGTTCTGTGCCTGTATCGGCCAAAAGCCTGACAATACCGCCAGAAACAATCCGATTACGTTCAATTTCTTTTTCATACAATATAAAGGATTAATTAATTGCTTTACGTATTCCGTCCCAGCCATCCGCGCAGGTGAAAATAAACCTCTTCCTGAAAACGGAACAAGACGAAAGGCTTCATCAGCATATATCCCCACTTCACACGCCGGCGCCACGGTACCGAACGGCAGGTGAAAGTCGCCAGCACAGTCTTCATCCGGGCAAAGATTTCCTTACGTTGCGCATAAGAAAACGCTTTTTTATGGCGATAATAAAACCAATACGTACCGACAAAATTCAACCAGCGGTGTCCCTCATAAAAACGAACGACATCCGGCGGGACCTGTTCCCGAAGCAACAACCGACGCATACTCAGATTGGCTTCCATGTAATCAAACCGCCGCATGCTCACGGCTGTCGTCATCGAAGCCGGATGCTTGCGGTAATAATAACGGCCATCACAGAAACGCACTTCCCGACTGTGGAGATAATGGAGCCGGGTGGTATTATCATCACTATACAGCAGGCACGACGCATCAAAAGGATACCGTTTATGCAAAGAAGTCCGCACCAGGTAAAGACCGTGTATCTGCCAGTCCAGACTTAACCGAAAAGCTTCGAAACCGGTCAACACCGTCTCTCCAGTCGGCAACGGATAAGTTTCCTCACGGCCATTCTCCTCATAATGCTGTATCAGGCGAAACAATACGGCATCGGTTTGCGGAGCTTCCTCAAACACAGCCACAGCACGCTCCAAGGCATCCGGTGCCAACCAGTCGTCGCTGTCCACCATCGCCACATAATCGCCTGTAGCCACCTGTAAAGCACGGTTTCGGGCCACGGCCTGTCCCCGGTTCGTCGCCTGCCTCATGACTTCCACACGGGCATCTTCGGCTGCATACGCACAAAGCAACTCCCAACTGCCGTCGGTCGAGGCATCATCCACGCAGATCACCTGAACATTGCGATGGGTCTGCCCCAGCAACGAGTCCAGACAACGTTGCAAATAGGACCGGGTATTGTACACGGCTACCAGCACGGACACTTTTTTCATCCCTCTACCTTTTACGAAAAAACTTCTCTTTCCATCCTCCCGGCAACGTAGCCTCCCGTTTCAAGACACCGAACGACAACCACAATGAAAACAGCAGAGCCGCCCCTCCCAGAACGCACTTGACAGCCCATCCGGCATACAGACAGGCTCCCAAAGCCACAGCCACACAAACAAACTGGCTCAGTGCCAGCCTCAGCGCCATTTCCGAAAGGCGGAAACCGTATTTATAATGGTAGGATACTCCGATAAGCCCCCAGTCGAACAGTCCGGCCAACGACAGAGCCACACCGGTGCCAACCAATCCCCAAGTCAAATATCCCCAGGCTATCAACCCTACGACAACAATGTCGTAGATCACTTCCATCAGTAAATAAGTGAGTGAATCACCTTTGGCCAAAGCCGTGTAGGCCACCGGCACACTGAGTGCACGAAAAAACATATAGAACGTCGCACATACGGCCATATCCACCACGACCAGGAAATCGGAAGAATAGAGCAGACGCACCACCAGCGGCATCAGCAACATAAAAACAATAAGAAAAGGAGACATCAACAGGAGGCACACTTCGATCTGCTGGTTGATCACTTTATTCAATCGCACCGCATCGTCGTTCACCGACGACAACCGGGGGAAATAGTCGGCTTCCACAGCCACAAACACCATACCGGCATACGTCACCATCAGGCCATAGCCTCCCCGGTATAATCCCACATCATCAAACGAACCGAATTTCAGCAACAAAGCCGGTATGGCCAGTGCCGACAACGAACCGGCTATGGCAGCCAGCACATAAGCAACCCCCAGGCGAACCATCGCCATACCTTCCCGGAATACGTCGGACGAGAACAAGGCCACCTGCCAAGGATACACCCGCACCGAAAAATACAGATGAATCCCCATCAGAACAACCGTACTCGCCACCAAAGCGGGTATTATCCCCTCCGATCCCCAGCGATAAAAGAAAGGCACCGTGAAAATCAAGGTGGAGACAGCTCCCGCCGCCGATATGAACGCCACCCGTTTCAAGCGCCGCACTCCTTTCAGGATAGAAATTTCGCCTCCGGTGACAGCCAGTGCAAAAATCATCGGTGACAGCCAGCAAATACGACCGGCATAACTCCAATCACCGTCAAACGAGAAATAACTGATAAAAGGAGAAAACAACAGGCACACCGCCACACCGAGCAACGCTATCCACAGGCTCCACGTACGTACGACACAAACATAGGCCTTGATTTCCTCCTCGCTCCCTTTTTCAAAAAGCTCCGCTACATGACGCACCGCACTGAAAGGAATTCCCAGATTCGACGTGCTGGACACAAAGGTAGCGATGCTGTTGTAAATGGATATCAGGCCGAAACCGGCCGTTCCCAGCAGTAAGACCGCCAGTTTGTTCCGCACGATGGACATCAGCATCGTAAGTCCTTGCACACCGCCGAACACGCCGGTATATTTCAACACGTGATTGTAAGTCGCATCCGTTTCCGAACGTTTTTTCTCTACCGGTTGTCTATTTCTTTTCATGGCCGAACTGACTTTTTCCCCTCTGTCCGAAAGAGGAAAAGGCTGTTTTCTATAAAAAATCATGTTTCCGAGGTAAAAATACTATTTTTCGGTGAGCAGGACAAATTATCGGCAAAGTTTATATGAATCCTCACCTTCCCGAACGTTTTTCCTTATACCGGCTTTCCTCCGGCAGTGTGCGCACACATTTTTTATAGAACTCCCCCTAAAAATCATTGTCATGAAGATAACAAAACAAAATAAATGCCTATTTTTGCACACATTAACATCAACATTCCAACAAATATATGAAAAACTATTTCGTAGGTATCCTCCTTGCGGGGTTTCTTTGTCTGGGCCGTCTTTGGGCGTCACCGACCAACATTTACCGTATCCGCAGCGGAAACGCATACTATCTTTATCACCCTCACTACGGTCGCCTGCTCGGCGTAAAAGCCGACGGGTCCACACCGGGTTTGTCGCGCCCCGGCACGCAAAGCAACAGCGACAGCTATGTGTTCACGGCGGAAAGTGCAAACGCAGCAGGCTTTCACTACCTGAAGCAGAAAAGCAGCGGGAAATACCTGTCCGCCAGCACGACCAACAACTACAATGTTGTCTACCAAAGCGGGAAAGGCACACAGAATGTCTATCTGTGGCGTCTATCACCGGGCATCACCGGCCGGATCAGCAACGCAAAATCTCCGGCACAGCACCTGGGATGCGACACGGGTAAGGACAACGACACTTACATCAGTGTCTTCTACGACAAAGAAGCCGACAACCTGGCGGAATGGCAAATCATCGAGGCCGACGGCTCTTTTGAAGATTCCTATCGGAGCTATTGCCTCCGGGAGTTGCAGAACGCCATCAGCGACAGCCGTCCCGAAGCTGCCCATACCGTAGCGCCGCTGCTCTATCGGTCCGACCTGCAAAAAGCCATATTGTCGGCCGAACAAGTATGTCTTCATCCCGAAGACAGCACTGCCGGCCAGCTGCTGAACACTGCCGTCCGCCTGCGTGCCTTGCTGAGCCGTTGCTGCACCTACGACGCCCGTATACTCCTCTCCACGGATTTTGAGGTGGGTGATGCTTATACCTTGGCACTGAACAATGTACTTTTCAAATCCCCGACGGACTCCGTCTGCATGCTCATCCGCACCCGTTCGGGCGAAGGCGTGGCACTGACATTGTCGCAACAAGCCATCGGAGCAAACGGACAGACATACGACGTGGCTCCCGGAAACGATCAGGGGACCGACTACCTGTTTGCCTGTTCCGGCGGCACCGTATCCGTCTACAAGGACAAAATGCTGGTTGCCGTCGTTCCCACGTATGCCCTACCGGCTTATACGACAAACGGCACGGACAGCGAATGGACCCTCCTGCGAAAAAGCAACCTAACGGCTTACAGCCCCGAAATAGTCAGTACCTCGAAAGCCGTCACCGAATACGAAGAGCAGACCGATAAATACGGCAATAAAGTGCGCTACGTCATTTCCCTCAACAACCGGTCGGTCACACTGGCAGAGCCTATCGACTACCATATCGTCAGCGAGGAGGAACCGTTACGGAACACCGTCATCGACCTGACCGATGAAAAAGCTTGGGTCATCTTCGACAACACGATGCCGTCGGACGTGGTGGAGAAATACCTGAGCGCTTTCCGTGTCAACGGGCAACCGGCCTCCCTCAACCGTAACATCCGCGCGGGCGTTTATCTGAACGGAACCGTCGTTATGCCCTACTCCCCTACGGACAAACCTTTTACGGGATACAGCGGCGAGGCCTACGCCGGCGAGGCAGTGGGCGTACGGGAGGGAGCCAACGACCTGGGCAAAAACAGCAACCTGTTCCGCAGTTTCATCCTGAAAAGGGGCTACATGGCCACCCTAGCCAGCGGCAAGAAAGGCAGCGGCTACAGCCGCGTCTACGTAGCCGACCACCACGATCTGCTCATACCGGTACTGCCCGAAGCGCTCAACCGCCGTGTGTCATCGGTCCATGTCAAGAAGTGGAACTATGTATCCAAGAAAGGCTGGTGCAGCACAACCGGCAATTCGGCCATCGCCACGGAATGCCGCAAGGTACGCGCCACATGGTACTACACCTGGAGTGCCGACCGGCCCAGTACCCACAACACGGAATACATCCCCATCCGGCAGCATCTTTACTGGCCTTCGCTCAGTCAGATCAACGGACAGACGGCCAGCACCCACGTACTCAGTTTCAACGAACCGGAACACTCCGAGCAGCACACATCGGACAAATGCTCCTGCGGCGGTGTGATTTCGGAATGGACCGCCTGCACCAAAACCCCCGACTTGCAGGAAAGCGGCATGCGCATCGGCTCGCCGGCACCCACCGATGCCGGATGGCTGTATAACTACATCGGACACTGCAACGACATGTCTTACCGTTGCGACTTTGTAGTCATGCACTGTTATTGGGGCACCAACGAGGCGCCTAATGCCGCCTCGTGGTACAGCCAGCTGAAAACCATCTATCAAAAGACCAAACGCCCCATCTGGATCACCGAATGGAACAACGGGGCTTCCTGGACCAAAGAGAACTGGCCGAGCGGATACGGCGAGAAACTGGAGAAGAACCGCAAAGCCATCAAAGAGATCCTGCATGTGCTGGACACCTGTAGCTTTGTAGAGCGCTACGCGATCTATAACTGGGACAGCTATTACCGCGCCATGATCAACACCGACGACGGATCACTGACCCCCGCCGGCAAAGTGTACCGCGATAACAAATCAACCTTCGCCTACAACGCCGACGTTCAGTTTGTCCCCATCTGGTGGACGCCGGGGCTAAAAGAGGTCAAACTGACCACCCGACTGAACTCCGCCACCGGTAAGGTAACCTTCACCATCGACAATCCCAACGGGGATATGACCGAACGCATGGTGATCCAACGACGCAGGGCGGGCAACGCTTTCGAAGACTATTACGAAGAGACCGACCGCTCCCGATTCGACGAGACATCGCACGTCTATGCCTTCGACATGAATGACTTCGAACCGGACAGCGATGAGTTCCGCATCTATCTCACCACCACGCCGGGCAAAAGCACATACAGCAACACGGCTTCGCTGAGCTACATCGTGAATCCCAACATACACACCGACAACAAGAACGCCGTGGAGGGATGGACCTGCCGGCGGTCGGCGGCCAACGGCTTCACCAAAGCCACGGAAGACACCTATCTCGAGGTATGGAACGCCACCGCACAGGACATGAACTTCGATTACTATCAGGACATCGAAGACCTGGCCGACGGCGTATACGAACTCTCGGCAGCATGCTTCAACACCACCGACAAGGTGGCGGGAGCTACCGTAAACGGCCATGTCGGACTTTACGCACAAGCCGACGGAGTGGAATATTTCGCTCCCGTGACCGAAGACGGCGAACTGGATCTGTCCCGCCGGCTGACCCTGCCGCATATCGCCGTTACAAACGGCAGGCTCCGTATCGGTATCAAGAACATCGGGCGCATGAGTGCACGCTGGGCCGGTGCCGACGAATTCAAACTGCGCTATGTAGGAACCGTCGACGAGATTTTGCCGCAAGGCTATGAAGCATTCATCCGCGACATACGCCGGGCATCGGACGAACGCTATGCCGGACTTTTCGTCTGGAACGCCGACCGTACCGAAGCCGACGCTTCCGAAGTGATTGTCAATGCAGACTGCGACCGCAAGGACACCTACGGATGGATCGCAGAAAACATCGAATCCGCCACCGGCGAAGCCTTCGACGGAAATACCGCCAATCCGTACTGGAACAAATGGGCGGCCGATGCTTTCGAAAGCCGTTTGTCGCAATCGCTGGACTATCTGCCGGCCGGCGAATACACCGTCAGTGCACTGATACGCGGATCAGCCGGTATGCAACTGGAACTGACAGCCACCACCGACGACGGCACACACACGAACGAATACACGCAGAACGTACAGGGAACCGGTATCGAGACATCAGCCGGAAGCCCGTGGTCCAAGGGATGGAAAACCGTCAGTCTGCCGGCCCTATCCCTGCACGAAGGCGAGAAACTGACCCTGGGCGTCCGCCTGACCAATCCCAACGGCAGCAACTGGTGGAGCGTCGATCATTTTACACTTTCTTACCGTCCGCTGAAAACCGACGCCATCGGAGCAACCGATGCGAGTGCCGGCCTCCTCACCATACGGGACGAAGAAGGCGGCATCGGCATTACCGCAGCACAACCCACCCGCATAACGGTGTGCACAACGGACGGTGCCGTTGTCTGCTCCCGACAGGTAGGCACCGGTATCACCCGCTTGCCCCTTAAACGCGGCATTTATCTCGTCAACCGCCGGAAAGTATATGTACGATAATTTCTAAAAGGGACGGAAATATCCTCCTTCCGCCCTTCTCTTTTTTCAGTGTCCTCCGCTCCTATTGTTCCTGATAAGAGCGGAGGATTTTTTCAGGTACTGCTCCCCAAGTCCAAAACATGATTTGATGTGTACACATCATGTTTCAATACGTACACATCAAACCGTGATGTGTCAAAATCAAAGTTTAACGACAAAATTCATTGCACTTTGTACTTTCTTTCCCAATTCTTTCTTACAAAAATTCGCCTTACGAACGTCTATTTATAAATGTGTCCGACAGACGGTTTTTCCGTATGTTAAATATGTGTTAATCTGCAATACGCTATTGTAT
>ERZ778503.1431-NODE-1431-length-16438-cov-15.345114_pt1 | contig 16438 bp, 10 predicted proteins | sample MGYA00510047_ERZ778503 | MGnify/ENA primary metagenome ERZ778503 (study PRJEB29527, sample SAMN07138965) | mouse gut metagenome | material: feces | host: mouse | place: China:Nanjing | collected 2016-01-25 ... | reverse complement strand
ATTGTAGAAGAATCTTTACCTGCAAAAGAATCTAAAAAGACAAAAGAGGGTGAAGAATAAACTTAGCTTAAAGGGGTAATCGCACAGAATCGTTCGATATGCCATTATAAATTTCCTTTGTGGCTGAATTTGTTTTTAGCTTCCTTTAGAGTGATTCCACTAATGAGATAATGCCCCTCATTGCTCCCAGCAAAATCTGACTTTATTTGAAAGTTGTTAAGATATTTGAGTTTGCCATATTGAATCACGCCGTATTCTGAATTGAATCGGTTTTGGCGTAAGTATTCAACCGCTTTTTCTTCGGTTTGGGCAGCATAAACGCTCATATTTGCCACAATATCATTGTGATACATATCCCTTTCGTCCTCGTCAATCTCTACTTTCCCATTTTTTAATCCCCTCACGATATACCATTGATTGCCAATGTTTGCTTTATCAATCCTCCTGACATATTCTAAGGACTTGTCTATATTAATTGCATTTACAATATTGGAATTTTCTTTAAGCATAGAATAAATTTCTTTTGCTTCATTCAGAAGTGCTTTGATTTCTTGCTCATCGTCCCCAAAAGCTTTTTTGAGAATCGGTCCATAAAGTGATAAAAAGTCATTAAAAGCAAGCTTACTAATATCAACCGCTGATTTTACTGCTACGCACGCAAGGGAATTTTCCATTTTTTCCATAATCCCTTTGGATTCAATTGTGCGATTCCAAAACGCAAAGTCATAACGCACGATTGCAGGGTATTCAGAAACTACAACATACATTGTTTTTGACATTTCCTCACCCTTGCCAGCACCCATAATCGTAGTGATTGCGGTATGAACTAGTTGGGCGATTCCATTGGCAACATTGCCATTCCCATCAAATATTGTAACGATTGCGTCCTTTATGTCCTTTACAATATCAGTCGTTTCAGAGGTTTTAGCTCTAAATTCTTTGTATTCCCCAATCACTCTAGTGATAGGAACTTTCAATGTGGTATCATTGAGTTTCCCGTCCAAAAGGTCTTTCTGAATTTCTGACAAAAATGTATTTGCCTTTTGTTTCGCTAGTTCAATCAATAATTGCAAAGCCTCTTTGATTTCAGCCATTTTTTCCTTGTAATTAAAATGCAGGAGAACTATATTTGTCAAGAGGGTTTGTTAAATTTTTCTTTAAATTCTCTTTTTAATCTAGGTACATCACAGAATATGAATTTTATTATGCCCCCCCCCCCAACTTTTTGAGACTCAATGAGTGCTTGTCCTAGTTTAAAGCTTAGATGTTCTTTGTATTTTAAAGCTTCTTTATAATCTGCATAGGATTCTAGTTTTGGAAGCTTCAGTTCTTGATTAATTTCTAAGAGCATATTATAAGTATTTCTAGATTTTTTATGAGCAAAAGAAATATAATATAAACTAAATGGCATTTTTATCCAACCAACTAAATTTTTAGAGTTATCAATCATCTTTTTTCCGAGTTTGTAGCTTAATGTATTTTTTATTCTGTGTATAGCACCAAATTTTTGATTGCTTGGCTGCTGCGACATTTGCATTTGATTCCATTTGGCTACTAAATGTGGTGGAAGCTTAAAAGTTAGCACGACAGAACCAAATTGAGAACGGACTTTTAAAGCTACAATATCAGAGAAATATTTATCAAATAACATGTGATACCAAGAAGCAGGCTTAATTGTGCAATGTGCATTTTCGCCATTTGGTAAAATTTGTCCAGCCGCATAATGATGCAAGCCAAAAAAGCAATTATTAGAAATAGATGCAATATGTTTAACAACATTTGGCAAGTATTCAACGGGTATGTGTTCTAAAACATCGGTATTGATAATTAAATCTGCTTTATCGACTGATAAGATTTCATATTCTGGAATACTAGGATCATAGCCAAAAAATGAAATCCCTGGATATTTTTTTTGCAATGCCTTAAATAATATTCCTTTGCCACACCCATAATCTAAAACTATTTTTGGTTTAAGATAATCAATACATAAGCACACTTCCCTAAGATAAGCAATAGAAGATGTTCCATAATTTTCTGATTTCGCATGTAATTCTTTGTATTGTTTGATAGTGTCATAATCATTGATATTTTTCATATTTACTCCTTTGTAAGTTTGTCATTGCGAGCAAGTCTATAAAATTTGCGTGGCAATCCATAATCTAGCATACAATAAGGCTTCCCATAGAATCTCATTTTCTTTTCTCCCTAAACTCTCTTTTTAATCTTGGAACTTCTTGAAAATAGAATCTTAAATATCCTCCTTTAATCCAATCCTTATCAGCTCGCATTAAGGCTTCCCCTAGTTTATAAGTCAAACATTCTTTTTCTTTTAATGCTTCTTTATAGTCGGGATAAGATTCTAGTTTTGGTAATTTCAAAGAGGGATTCTTTGCAACCTTTGCTTCATATTCTAAAATCTCTTTTTTATGAGATTCTTTAATATAACTTAGCACATAGGGCATTCTAATATATCCCCATAGGCTTTTAGAGTTTAGAATCAAAGCAGCTCCTAGTTTGTAGGCTAGGTGATTGTGGATTCTGTCTTTGGCAGTAGCTTGCATAGTGGTGTTTGGAGTAGGTAATGCCTCATTTGACTTAATTTGAAGTTGTTTTAGTTGTATGTCTACCAAAGATTCAATTTCTAAGAGTTGTTTTTGATAGGAAATCTCTTTTAGCAGTCTTTTCGTGCTTTTGTTACTACTGATTTTTATCTTCGTTTTTTGTTCTAACGCGTGTTTCTTGGCATAAAGTTCCACAGATGGCACAGCAAGGCGGTGCATTTTAAGTGGATTATCCTTGCTGAAGTTTGTAAGCTTTCCCTCCTTGCTTAGTTCCTCTAGGGATTCTGCGGTGAGATTGTAAATGTGTTCTGGAGGGATATGGAAATCCGCACTTACAGATCCTTTATGAAGCGTAATTAAATATTGTGTATTTATGAATAATCTCCTTTTATCTTTATAAGCAGGGACTTGATATTCATTTATCGCAGAATAAAATCCGATTCCCGGCTTATTACAAAAAAGAAAGGGCACTAAAGAAGTAGTGGAAATTTCACTTATTGCTATATCACACATTGCGCAATAGCAAATCTTGGTGCGATAGTCATAGCCACTTAGGGATTTTAGCGTGATTTTCTCACCCTTTGTCCCAAGAATCGTAGCGGAATTTTGGGAGTTATTCTTGCCTATCGTGTTACTTTCAGTGTGGGATTTTGTGTTATGGATTGTTTGATTACTCCATTCCTTGTAATGACGAGAATCAACCTCAAACACTTCTTTGGTATTTTCTACAATCTTCCAAAAAGCCTCTAAATTATTCTTAACCTCAATCCTCTCTCCATCATAAGCCGTCATTCCATCTACATAAACTTTGATACTTGGGAAGTAGTGGCTAAGATTCTTAAGAATAAGCGGAATCCCCTCCCATTGCTCAAGCCAAATTCTGCGTTCGCCCGGGATTCCAAGCCAAAGGGTTAGGCTATACATTTCTTCTGCCCCCCCCCCCCCAATTAATAGCTCTTTAGAAGCTAAGGCTTGAGCAACAATGATGTTTTTTGATAAATCAATTTGTGAATCAAAGGAATCGGCATTGCATAATAAAGCAGGTCGGATTCCTAATCTCTCCTCCTGAACAATATTTTTCATTTCTTTTGTTTTGAAAAACATTGGAGTTTTTAACACATTACAATCTTGCAAACCTAACTTGTAGAACCAATACAAATCATCTCTAAAAAAATGATAAGGTCTTGCAATTCCAAGATTGATTGCAAACTTTTTATCGCAAAACTTTAAATCCTCTGCTTTTAAATTTCGTGCTATTTTTGGGATTTCTGTCAAAGCAGCCCATAAAATCCATTTGGTAAAGTCTTGCACTCCAAACAAATCTTTAGCTAAAAATAAATTTTCAGGCGTGATAAGGATTCTAGCAAACATATTTTCATTAACTAAAATCCAAGGATATTGATTGTCCTTATCTATAAAAAATACAAAGCTATTGTAGCCACCCGCATTTTGTACAACTTTGTTGTTTATGCTTAAAACTGCCCTTGTTAAAATATTGGTATGAATAGGGTGATGAAGCTCTAAATATTCTTTGGCAAAAATTTCTTTGAAAGTTTGTTTTAATTGTGGATTATCTATGTCTCTCTCAAAAGAACATTGGTGTAATAAAGCTATTTCGCAATCGTATTTTTGATATTCATAAGCTCTGCAAGTGGATAAATCTAACCCTTTGATTCCAAAGCTTCTATTGGGATATTTTAGTGTGTCTAGGAATTGTTGTATCGCATTCATTAGCATTTTCCTTAACAACTTAATTTTTCAATTTCAGATTCTGAAATCTGTTCTTTGTCAAATTTATCTAGCTTGTCTTGAGGGGCTACGAGGGAGTTAAAGTCTTGATAAACCTCTCCTAATATATAATTTAAGACTAGAGAAAAATCAGCATTGAAATAAAGACGCGGTGCGATATAGACATATTTTTCACTCGGGGTTTTGCATATTTGTAATCCCTTGAGGATAAAAAATGCCCTAGAGATTAGGATTTCTTTATCCATTGTATCCATTGATAATTGTAAAAACCAATGCACATCATCACCAAATGCGTGATATGGGCGAATATTGTCAAAACAAAGCGCAAAGGGTATATCCTGATAGCTCAAAGATTGTAAATACTCCATTTTGACAAAACTAAATATTTGCGGAATCCTTCCAAGCATTGCGTTACGGAATCCCCATTGTATGATAAAGGGTTCAATGTAAATTGTATCTTCCGCAATAAAACAATCCGCAATTCCGTGCAATTGCAAAGTAAGCCAAATATGATTTTCTTCCTTGTCTGCAAACAAAATATAATTAATATGGAATCTAGGATGTAAAAAGTTTGCAATAGCCCTTGTTTTGATATGATTATAAATAGGGTGTTTGAGTTCAAAAAATTCATTACTATAAATCTTTTTCCAAATCTCCAAACATTCTTTGGAGTAATCGTTGTTTCTTGCATTTTGCAATAATACAGAAATTTCGCAATTATATTTTTCACATTCATATTCTTTTACTTCAAAGCTTTTATAGTCTTTCAGCCTCTCTATAAATCTTTTAACTTTTTTGCTCATTTTTATCTCCTAATTTATAAAACACAAATTGTGCGGGGGCGGCGGGGTAGAATCTATTCTTTTCTTTAGAGATTCAAACTTCTTGCTTTCACCAAAGATTCTATTCACCCCACAAAAGATAAAAGAAATCTTTTGATACTCTTTGGATTCTAATAATTCCTCTAAAATCGCACAAGTTTCAAAATCAAGGTCTAAAACCAAAAGATAAAGATTGGGGAATCTTTGCAGCACTTCAGTGATTTTTAAACATTTTGCTTCATAAAGGTGATACTTTGCATAAAAAACGCTAGGATTGATTCCGTTTCCTTGATTTTCTCTTTGGCAAATCTGCACAGATTCCACACAAGAGAGTGCATTGTTGTAGAAAGTAACCTTAGAAGTTTCTTTATACTTCTCTTTGAGAATCTCACAAAATGCTGAGTCTGCTTCAAAATGATGAATTTCTGCTTTGCATTCTAGTAGTAAATCAAGCAATTTTATGTCTTTGGTATAGCTTACGACAAGCTTATCTTTAGCTTGGATAAAAATATCTGCAAACTCGCTTAAACCCTGTAAGTGTGCAAGAAAATCGCTAGAATTTGCCCCTGTGTCTTTTGCGCTATAAATTTGCCAACTTAAGTGGCTTATTTCTCTGTTTAATTTATCCATAGAGCTAAAAAACACAGAGTTTAACTCTCGCTTGGAAGAGAAGAGTTTGAAGCAAATTAGTGTCCAAATGAGACTAAAGGGTAGCCATAAATATCCGCCAAAAATTCTTGCTCTATGTGCTTGAATAATGCAATTTCCCAATTTATAGCTTAAGTGTTGCTTGATTTTTATGACACTTATCTTGCTCACTAGGTTTTTGAAGTTTGGCAGTGGATAGTTTTTGCTATTCTCTTTATAGGCTTTTTGTGATTCTTTATCCCTTTGAATCATTGAATAAAGTATTTTTGGTAGGCTCAAGAGATTTTTAGGATTCTTTAGGAGACTTAAGCTAACACCCCCAAGTCTATAAGTCAGCTCCTCTTTAAGTAAATCATTTACAAGGGCGTTGTTTTTAAAGCCTTTTAGGTATTTTTCTAGCTTTTGAAATTGTGGAATTAGATTTAAAGGGTCTTTTGAAAAATACAGGATTTTGTGGGCATAAAACACATAAGTGGGCATTAGATGGGTGGCACAAATGTGTTTTAATCGTTCGTCTTGTGTGTTTTGTAAAAAGCTATCAAGAGCTAAAGAAGTCTGCATAAACGAACTTGCCTTATGGTATGCCCTCTTAGAATAATTATCCTTAAATACTTCCGCACTTTTAGCAAAAAACCCTGCGACTTTGGTTTGTAAATTATCATAGTTCATTGTAGAGTTAGCCCTGATTCTATAATGATAAAGCTTTTTTGGATAGATATAGATAAAGTTGCTTTGGGCAAAAAGTAAAATCCCAAACATATCATCTTCTTGAATAATGCCATTGATAAATTTAAGTTTGATTCTCTTTAAAAATTTAAAGTCAATAACACCAAAAACAGAATAATAAAACCAGTATAGTTTTCTTTCAAATAGTCTTGCCACCCAATCTTTTCTTGAAATCACAACTTCTTTATTGTAATTAAAAAAATGTAAATTAGATTTCCAATCGGATTTTTTTACCCCATCAAGGAAAGTTTCCGCATCAAACCAAAGCACATCTACCCCTCGCATTCTCTTAACGCATTGTTCTACACAATCTAGCTCTATATAGTCATCACTATCTACGAATTGCAAATAGTCAATGATTGGAATCTCTAGCGAACTTTTAAGGCTATAAATGGTGTGGATTTGGTAGGGATTTTCCCCGATGATTTTGTAGGAACATAAAGATTCTTTTTCTTCGCCATTGCAAGCTTTATTTTCGGCGTGGCAATCTATAACTTTAGGCAACTTTTGGTTTTCTACTTCATATTCTCTACTTAAAAACTCTATTCCCGCATTTCTAGCATTTGCTTGTCCGCCATTTTCCTTATCAATAATTGTGATTCTGCTGTCTTTTTGTGCATATTCTTTGGCTATTTGCAAGCTAGAATCTGTGCTTCCATCGTTAATTAAAAGAATTTCTAAATTGGTATAAGTTTGATTGACTATACTATCCAAACATTCATTTAAAAATTTTTCTACATTATAGATAGGGATAATAATGGCGACTTTTTTAGTTTGGGACATTTTTAGCCTTTTTTCCTTAGATAGATACTGCCACCTCCAAAAAGCCCATAGTCTTTTATCTTGGAACGATTGCAGAGAAAGCTACCCCAAAAGAGTATTTCAAAGTCTTTGTTATACTGCAAAAAGGCTCTTAAAATATAAGCCTCGTTGTAGGCTCTCCTTTGCTCTAGCGTCCAAACCTTTGGATATTCAAAAGGATATATAATATCGTGAAAATGCACAATCACTCCCTTTTTCAAACTTGGCAGTATCTCAAATAATTCCCGATTGACATCGCCAAAGGGACGACAAAGATGAGAGGAATCAATAAACAATATATCGCCCCCCCCCCCCTTCTAATTTGGAGAAAATCTCCAAAGATACATTTTGCACATCTTGTTCAATGATTTTTAAATTATCCTTTGCTCTAAGGAGTGATTTTAATCTTTGGGCGCGTGGTTCTATGCAAAGCAAATTCATAGAATGATTTAAAATTTCATTGGTATCCAGCATTAAGCTAGTGCTAAACCCAGAGCCTATCTCAATTACATTTTTAGGCTTAAAGTGCATAAGGATTGCATATAAATATCTTGCGTCATCGCGCCCAAACCAAATATTATCGCCAAAATCATAAAAACGATAATTTTCGTTTTTTTCTCTGTCTGCCATAGGGCATTCTTCAGCGTAGGTTTTGAGATTTTCATAGAGGCTAAGTTGTGCTTGCTCATTTAAATCTATGCCTTGCAACTTGTCGTCAAAGCCCTTATTGTATCCCACTTCAAGCTCTGCTTCGCTAGGATAGGGGCTTTCGTAATGTCCTATTGGCACAACTTTGTTGAGTGGTCGTAGGTTTTCATAAGCTTGTTTGCATTCAAGATATTGTTGTAGTAGATTTTCATATTTTTCTTTGTAGGTGAAATACTGCTCTCTATCTCTTAGTAGGCGATAAACTTTGCGTATTCTAGTATATAAACTCATTTATTTTTTCCTCCTATAATCTTTATAAATACTTGGAATCTTAAAAGGAAATGTGAAAGGATTTTTCAGCATTGCAGAGCCTAAGCGGTAGCTTAAATGTTCTTTTACTTTTAAAGATTCTTCATAATCTGCAAAATCTTGCAATCTTAAGGGCTTTAATTCCGGATTGAGAGACACTAAAACCTTTAAAACTCTTTGTTCAAAGCAATGATTTGCGGTGATAGCATAGAGGGTAAAGGGTAGTTTTAGGATTTTTATTGGGTTTTTTGTTTTTAAAATCTCCGCTCCCAATTTATAAGAAAGCTGGTTTTTCACCCTCTCTACCGCACCTTTAGGCTTTAAGCAGACATTTTCATAAAATTCTTGTGGGTTTTTTAGGATTCGCTCTAGTTTGGCTCTTTGAAATGCGTCAAAAAACTTCCAATCCAACTCACCTTTAGCTTCAATCTCTAAAAACTCACTTTGGATTCTTTGGAGAAAAGGCAATTGATTACTATCTACAATGCGCCCTAAAATCCAATTATATCCACCAAATCTCAAATAACTTAGGAGGGAATTTAGATTACCAAAATTAGGATTTTTGTTAAGTTTTTTCTGGATAAAATCATATTCTTTGCTTAGTTTTAAAGCTTTTTGCAGGGAAATACGATTCACTGATGAATTTTCATTATCTTGCCTATAGCAATAAAACGCCTCATTAACAAAAAACATTTTTGGTGCAAGCAAATGGGTAAAGAAGCAGAATCCTGTATCTTGATAAGCTGCGCCTAAACTTTCGTGATGATAAATTTGATTTTCTCTTAGAAAGGAAAGTTTGAAAATCCCACTTGGATTCATAATGCCGCTTTGAGTAAAAACCCTCAAATCTTTCGCATTTAAAACTTTTCCATAGAGACATTTAGTCCAATTCAGCAAACGCGTATGTGTAAATACTCTTTCTCCATTTTTGTCTATAAACTCTAACATATCTCCTTTGACTACTTCTACATTTCTCTCTTTTGCGATTCTATAAAGCTCTGCATACATATTAGGTTTAATATAATCATCACTCTCTACGATTCCTAAATATTCTCCTTTGGCAGCTTTGATGCCAAGATTCATTTGGTGTCCATAGGATTTTTTCTTTGATATGATAACTTTAAGCCTTTTGTCTTTAGATTCTAGTTCTTTTAAATATTCCAAAGTTCCATCGGTGGAGTTTGCATCTACACACAAAATCTCTATGTCTTGCAAGGTTTGATTTAGCACACTTTGGAGGCATTCCTCTATATAGCACATAGAGTTCAAAGAGGGAATAACAATGGAGACTTTAGGATTCATTGCGCAAACTCCCTCTTAACAAGCTCTAAAGCTGCTTTGATGACATCTTGCATATCATAGTATTGATATGAGCCAAGTCTTCCGCCAAAGAGGAGATTCTGCTCTTGCTTAGCAAGTTCTTGATATTTTGCAAAAAGTGCTTGATTTTTGCTATCGTTAATCGGATAATAAGGCTCTTTGCTCTTATCCCAAGTTTGAGGGTATTCTTTGGAAATAATCGTTTTCTCTTGTGTGCCAAACTCAAAGTGCTTATGCTCAATAATTCTAGTGTAAGGTGTCTGCTCGTCTGTGAAATTCACCACCGCAACCCCTTGATAGTTTGGAATCTCTAAAATCTCTTCTTCAAACTTCAAACTCCTATACTCAAGCTCTCCAAAACGATATTCAAAGTAGCTATCAATCGTTCCAGTAAATAGAATCTTTTTAGCTTTTGCTTGGAATTGCTCTTTGTGTTTTAAAAAATCTGCGTTTAGCCGCACTTCACAATTTTTTAATAATTTTTCAAAGATAGGAGTGTAGCCACCTTTTGGGATTCCTTGATAAGGGTCATTGAAGTAATTATTATCATAAGTTAATCTAACAGGAATCCTGCGTATAATGGAGGCTGGTAAATCCTTGCAATCTCTGCCCCATTGCTTTTGCGTGTAGCCTTTGATAAATTTTTCATACACATCAATCCCAACAAGGGAGAGGGCTTGTTCTTCTAGATTTTTGGGCGCACCTTTTAGGTCTTTGAGCGCGGCTTTTCTTTGGGATTCTATGATTTCTTGCGCTTGTTTAGGGGTGGAGATATTCCAAAGCTTGCAAAAAGTATTCATATTAAAGGGCAGATTATAAATTGCGCCTTTGTAGTTGGCAAGCGGAGAGTTGATGAAGTGATTAAAATCCGCAAATTGTCGCACATAGTCCCATATTTCCTTAGAATCTGTGCGGAAAATATGCGCTCCATAGGTATGCACATTAATATTTTCTTGTGTTTTGGTGTAGCAGTTGCCACCGATATGATTGCGCTTTTCTAGCATCAAACATTTTTTGCCCCTCTTAGAGGCTTCATAGGCAAAGACACTTCCAAACAAACCACTTCCCACGATACAATAATCAAACACAATTTCTGCCTTAAATTATGACTTTAAATTAACTTGTATTGAAAATAAGACTTTTCAATACAAGTTAATTTGCTGTTATAATATTTATTGAAAAATTAGGTAAAATAAAAAATCTAGATGAATTTTGGTTGGGTAAAAAATGGAAAATAAAGCATTGGAGCGCATTGTTGAGGTTAATAAAGGAATAGAATTTAACCTTAGTAATTCTGAAAGTTATCGAGGACTTTATGCGCAAAATATTTTAGATAAATTAAGAAACTTGCTTGAATATCTTGCATTGTTTATTTACAATGATAAAAATAAGATAAATTTGGATTGGGATTATGAAAATCTGCAAAAGAGCATAAAATATATTAGCGATAAATCCCAATATAATCAGAAATCTGAATCTTTTAAAATTTTAGAAAAAGTAAGTGTTCAAGAAATCGTAGAGAGCAATTTATATGCTAAAGATTTTTTTGAATTTTTAAAATCTAAAACCCCCAACTAAGACTAAAAGATTTTTCTAAATTCTTTTAATTTTTTGCATTTTAATAGAATTAAAATCTTATTGAATATATAATTATCTAATTTTTATCAAAAAGTTTGAAAAGTCTTATTTTCAATAGTAAATCAGGAGAGAATTATTAATGAATGTATTAAAGCCATTTTTGAGTCCTAAAAAATTAAGAAAATTACAAAATAATCCTAAAGCATTCTTTAAAGATGCGCTAGATAAGCGCATTATCCCGATTGAAAATCAATTAAAAAGTTTAAAACCAAAGAAAAAGCACGGCTTTGCAGAATACTACATCATCTCCGCAGTTTATAATGTTGAAAAATATTTGGACGATTATTTCAGCTCTATCCTCAAGCAAAGATTGGATTTCAAAAACAATATAAAAATTATTTGTGTAGATGATGGTAGCACCGACAATAGTGCAAAAATCATCAAAAATTATCAAAAAAGATTTCCAGAAAATATCGTCTATTTACATAAAGAAAATGGCGGACAAGCGAGTGCTAGGAATCTAGGGCTTCAATGGTTGCAGGAGAAACTAGGCTATCTTGAGGGGTCAAGTGCGGAAATCACTACGCCTTTGCAAGGAGGCGAAGCGGACGAAGCAATCCATAATCCTAGCTACAAGCCCATTTGGGTAACCTTTACCGACCCTGATGATTTCTTGGATAGAGATTATTTCTATGAAGTGGATAAAGTTTTGGAGGAAAATAAAAGCAACAATATAAAGCTAGTTTGCACTTACTCTATTTTGTATCAAGAGTCGTTCAAGTCTTATCAAGATGTTCATTTCGCAAAGAATCAATTTACCGAAGAGGTGCAACTTATAAGTATAAGTATAAGTACAAGTATAAGTACAAGTACAAGGTGCTTTTTCTACCTTGACATTTTAGCAAAGGAAAGATTACTTTTTGATGAGGATTGCAGACCTGTGTTTGAAGATGCTAAATTCTATCTCTCTTATCTTTTGGTAACACAAGAAGCAAAAATGGCATTGGTAAAAAGTGCTAAATTTTTCAACAGAAAGAGAAGTGATGCTACCAGCACTCTTGATGGTGCTAGAACAAAAGTTGATGGTGTGCTTAAAGTCTCTACCATAGGTTGTTTAGAAATACTTGAAAGATATAAGCAAAAGTTAGGCGAAGTTACACCTCTTGTGATTACAAATGTGTTGGCTGAAATTTATTTTCAAACAAAACCTTTTGTAAATTATCCAAACAATGTTGTATCTAATGAAACAATAGAATCATATATGGAAGTTCTTAAAAAAATTTTTACTTTTATTGATGCGCAGACTATCTTAAAACAACCTTATTTTTATTTTGATTTTAAAGTTGGAATCTTAAATTGTTTTAAAAACGAATATCCACCCCTTCAAAACGCCTATATTGATGGATTTGATGTAAAAAAAGAGCAAATTTTAATTAAATACTTCACTCCTGATGATAAAGATATAGAATCCATAAGGTTTGACGGGAAAGAAGTCTATGCGGATTACGAAAAAATTGTGCAAAATGATTTTTTAGATAGAGCGTTTTACTATGAGAAGCGTTTATGGGTGCGTATTCCAAAGAATGCCAAGAAGTTAGAAATTTTTGTCAGAGGGCAGAGAGCTTGGATTATTTTCAATAAAAAAGGACAAGATAGTTTAGTGGTTGAGTATTTGCGGAATCATTTTGAGAGACTCCGACCAAATGGCAATTTATGGTTATTTGCCGATAGAAGCAATGAGGCTGATGATAATGCCGAACGTCTTTATCGTTATATTTCAAAAAATTATCCAGAACAAAATGTAATTTATGCTTTAGATAAAAATTGTGATGATTGGGACAGGCTTAAACGAGACAAGTTTAATCTTGTCGATTTTGGTGGAGCAGAGTTTTCGGATATTTTAAAAAATTGTGATAAATTTATTTGTTCGCATTTAGATGCTGATATAATGCAACATATTCACAAACGACCCTATATTGATTATGTGGTATTGGAACACGGTGAAACTATTGCAAACAACTGCGCAGCTTGGTTTAATGGTAATCCAATCAAGCTATTAACTGCTAGTTGTGGCTTGGAGTATAGATATATTGCCGCTAATTATACTAGATATAAGATAGGATACAAAGAAGTAAAGCTGACGGGGTTTGCAAGATATGATTCTTTGTTGAAAGGAAATAAAAAGAATACTAAAAAAATATTGATTATGCCAACTTGGAGGTTTTATTTAAGAGGTTCTGGAAGCGGTAGGCAAAGAATGGAATCCAATAAAGATGTCCATAAATTCTTACAATCAGATTATTTTAAGGCTTGGAATTCTTTTTGGCAAGACAAAAGGTTGAAAGATCTTTGTGAATACCATAACTATGAGATTATATTGATTCCTCATTTTCAAATGAGAGGTTATTTTGGGTATTTTGATATGCCAAAATACATTAATGTAATCAATAGAGATGATGGAAAATCTTTGCAAACTTTTTTCAAGAATGTTGATCTGCTTATTACCGATTATTCAAGCATTAATTTTACAATGGCTTATATTCAAAAACCAACGATTTATTATCAATTTAATGAAGAAAAGAAATTAATGGGTCATCACCTAGCAGAAAAGAGATTTGACTACCGCAAAGATGGCTTTGGTCCTGTCGTTACCACTGAAGAGGATTTATTGCAAGAGCTTGAGGTTTTGCTAAAAAACGATTGCAAAGTAGGAGAGCCTTATAAATCCAACATAGAAAATACCTTTGAGTTTAGAGATGGAAAATGTTGTGAGCGAATTTATCAAGCAATTTTGGAACTAGATAAACCCTACGAGAGAAAATGGACGCTAGATTATGTCCTAAACCTTGCACAAAATGCCTTGAACGCGAAGTGCTATAAAGAAGCAAGTGAAAGATTTAGGTTTGTGCTAGAGCATTTGGGAGAATTAACCACCGCGTCATTGCGAGGAATGAGTAAAACTAATGACGAAGCAATCCATAATCAAGCAGACTTTAAAGATTCCATTTCAAAATCAAGGGTTGACAAGGTTAATGATGGCTTAAGTGAGGAAATCCTTTTTGATTACCTCTTAGCTTCAAGATTTAATCAAACCTCTAAAGAATCTTTGGAGTTTATCAAAGCCAAAGAGTATGAGCGCAAACTTGCACTTTCTAATAAAACAAAATTTGAAATCATTAAGAATTACATTGAAATCCTAGACGCTAAGGAAGTGATTGCAAGATTAGAGGATTTAAGAGAGGCAATCCCAGCGCAAGATTTGCTAGAGTTTGCTTATCTCAAACTTAGAACCTATGCGTATTTGGGTGATAAATCAAAACTTAAAGAAGTCTATAATGAGTTGAAAAACACTTACAATATTGACAAAAAAGACTTGGATTTGGATTTATTTTTGTTCCAAAACGAACTCATTAAAGCTACAAGTGTCCAAGCTACTGCCACTTCTGCGGGGGGGGGGGGGGATTATAGCCTCTATAATATTTGGTAGATTTGTGGCAAAAGGAAGCATTAATGAGAGATAAGTTTATTCTTTTAGTTGGTACAGATTTTGGGATTATGTAGGATAGAGGAGTGAGGAATGATTTGGAAAGAGTGTGATTTGTTAGAGCTGCATATTTTGATTTCAAATTCAATGATTGATTTACAAAAAGAATATAGTATTGAATTAATTCGCATATCCACAAGCGTTTCAATAACTAATCTTAATGTGGAATCCTCTTGTGATTTAGTTAATTGGATGAAAATACCTCTCAAATTTAATATTTGCGGGGATAAAATGCTTGAAATTTGCTTTGATAGACAAGTAATATCGCGTTATTTAAAACTGAATATTGATTTATTTTCAAACCAAATAAAGGTTTTTACAAGCAAATATGATGCGCTTTGTTTATGTAGTAGAGGGGATGGATTTGGTTCGAGAATGTTAAATTTTCTCTATGTAAAATATATCATAGACAAATGTCCGAATTTCAAATTTGGTTTCACTTGGAGTGAGAGAAAAAACATTGAAAACGAAGTCTATATTGCAACCAAAGAAGAACTTTTTACTAAAGAATACCTTGACTTATATTGTTACAATGAAAAGCTTTGTTATGAAAATTTATTTTTTTCTGGTAGTAGAAGTATAGCTGACTTAAAACGCAAAAAAGTTTTCACACATTCATTTGGGGATTATCAAAGTTCTGTTTTTTTGGGAAAATCTCATTTTTCAGACTTTGATTTAGATGACTTTAAAGAGAAATGCCCCAAAATTTTTGAAGATATTAGATTTTCCCACAAATATAAAAATTTATACAATCAATCTAAAAAAATTTTGAATAATTTTGTTGGAATACATATGCGCAGTGGAGATGTTGTTTATAATATTTCACAGAGAAAGATGTATTTCACTTATCAAGCTCCGATGAATAGAGTATGCCCACCTGAATTGGTTGTGGCAATAGCAATAGAATTAATAAAAAATGGAGAAAAAGTAGTAATATTTTCAGATGATATTCATTTGGCTTTAAAGTGTAAAAAATATTGCAATTCGGATTTGGTTTATGCGGCAAATGAATTACTAGATAAGAATCTAGGCAGATTTGAAAAAGATTTTTGTGAGCTAATTTTGCTTTCATGCGCAAAGTTAATTATTGCCCCACAAGAATCTACTTATTCTATATTGGCTTCTTATATCGGAAAATCAAATATAAAAACTTTTAATGAATATATGCCATTTAACAAACAATACCAAAAGATATTAGAAAACATTCAGTTTGACTCTCATAGGCTTCAAAAAGCAAGTACTTATGGCTTTTTAACCAAACTTGCAGAAAATTTACATTTAAAAGATGAAGAAATCTCAACAAATTTAAAATCATTAGTTGAATATGATCCTGACAATTCAGGAGCAGTTTTTAAATTATGTGATATAAAATTCAATCAAAAAAAAGAAAGAGAATGCGAAGAGATTTTACAAAAATTAAATAATTTTTCTTTAATTGCTGAGGATATTTTATGGATTAGGGCTTGTGCTACATATGAATTTCAAAAATATTTCTCAAACTATTTAAGATTCGCCGTGCCAAAATATCCTAATATTTCTTATATTGCCTCTATTATTCGTCAAAAAGCATTTGATAACGAAATATTCAAAGACCATTTATTGAAACTTCTACTAGAACAACCCACTCCTCAACTAAAAGCCATTGCTAAAGAAAAACCAATCCCAAGTATCTATCTAGTAACCGCAAAACACAGAATCCACAATCATTTAGCCTACAAACTAGGTTCTGCAAT
>ERZ778503.1415-NODE-1415-length-16609-cov-5.944062_pt1 | contig 16609 bp, 16 predicted proteins | sample MGYA00510047_ERZ778503 | MGnify/ENA primary metagenome ERZ778503 (study PRJEB29527, sample SAMN07138965) | mouse gut metagenome | material: feces | host: mouse | place: China:Nanjing | collected 2016-01-25 ... | reverse complement strand
ACTCTTTTCCTACTTCATACTCAAATATCTTAAAACATGATTCAGGATAATCTCTGAATCCAACATATGTTTTAAAAATTTTAATTATATCCCTGCATTCCTCTTTTGTTTTAAAATAACCTATTCTTTTTATTTGTTTATAAGTAATTTCCTCCACTATGTCATCATAAATATGATATAAAGCATATATTTTTATACTAGAGTTAATCAATTGCAAACTCTCCTTCCATTATAATTTCACGATCTTAGGAATTGTATATAAATAACTATACCTATTTGCTTTCTTCCTTTTCTTTAATTGTTATTGATGTTGGTTCTTCTGACAAAAAATTAAATGTATCCTCCAATCGAACCATCGTTATTTTAGATTCTGGCAATGCTTTCCTATTAAAATTTTCTGCATTACTAATCTCTACTGGTAATCTATTTTCTATCATATACAAGCCCTTCCTAGAATTCTTTCTTCATTTTTCTTTGATTGGACTTCTTCCTATATTTCACTCTCTTTTTCGCTTTGCATTCTCCAATATTCGCTTCCTGATATATCTCTATAAATAATTTTTATCCCAAAAACAACTTGTCTTATAGAGTCTTTGGTATACATCTGTTCTATCTATTTGATCCCATTCTAAAACAGTAAAATCCTCAGGTACCTGTTTTGTTAATTGGTGAGATAATATGATTTGACTTTTATTCGAGAATATCAATACTAGTCCAACTTCTCTTGGCAGCGCAAAATATGTTGGACTATGTGGTTCTAGCTTGATTATCTCAAATCCAATTAAAGTTTCATGAATCAAACTGGCAAAAAACTTTGTTGAATATTTCTTATCATCAGCTTTTATTGGAAATAAATCTTTCGCATTCCTTAACTGCTCTGAACGATATTGTTCCTCATATCTTTCTGCCCAGGCTATAACACTACATATCTCTTCGTCACTATTAAATCCTATGGCAGTTCCATTATCAAACTCTATAGCCAATGAACCTACCGATAAAGAAAAAGCTAAATTTTCATCAAGACCATACTCTTTGGAAAAATCCTCTTTTGGGCTGATCCCATATCTAATCATTTGCTCTACTTTACTATTTAAAACACTCCTTATCAATTTTTCCTGATTAGAAATTATATCTGGTTCATAAATATTAAAATCTATCACAGTTTTTTCTCCCAGTATTGTTAAATATCTATAATTCAATAAAAAAACTATTTATCTAAGACCTCTTACTATTATATAAATATAGAAACAACTTCTAAAACTATGGCATAGGCAGAGCCTGTACATAATTTTCATACCAATTAGACAATGGGTAAAACTTAAATCAAAAATGGTATGTAAATAAACACAACAAATTACTAATACAGTTTTTATAATACCACTTTACAACTTTTTTCATGAATACATAATGTTACCCAAATGCTTGAATTTTACCTGTTTCAATTATATCTTTTTGCGCATCCGTTTCGGGTACATCCTGTCCGTTTTTTCCTTTTTGCGCTTTGTTATGTCCAATATAATAATTTTTCTATCCTTTTTGAATTCACTCATTCATAGTTGATATAATATTGTCCGCTATTTGCATATAAATCTCCATTCTTGCCAAAATCTGCGAATTTGGGCGTAAGCACAAATTTGCCGTGTGAAAAATTTATTTTTCACACTATCCTCAAAGTTCTTACTTGTATCATCAAATCGTCTGATCCAAACCTGCCGAATGTATTCTGCAAGTTCCCTTATATCCTTTATTTTATATGCCACTTCTTCAACCTCACATAATGCATTATAATATTCGTCATCTTCCCATGATTCTTCAGGACTTTTATCAATACCCAGCCATTTATTAAAACAGGCTGTTAATGTTACAAAGTCCTGATATATATCGTCAGAACTTACAAATCCCCCTTCCCATTGTAATTTTCCAATTTCTTCCATGCTGACAAAAAGCAGTTCTATATCAATATTCATTTCTAACGCAACCCTCTTTTTTGCTTTTTGCGCCTCCTCCTCTGAAAGATATAAACCAATCAGATTGAATTCTTCTGTCTCAAAGTCACCATGATCTATCTCTTTATAGTATTCCAACATATATATTCTCATAAATTTTATCATTCCTTTCATTTTGCTTAAGACACAAACAAGACATGAAAGAAACTTTATCATTTTACAACGCGAATTTTCTTTCAATCTTTATGGCAGAAACTCTTTTCTCCAATACTCTTTTCCTACTTCATACTCAAATATCTTAAAACATGATTCAGGATAATCTCTAAATCCAACATATGTTTTAAAAACTTTAATTATATCCTTGCATTCCTCTTTTGTTTTAAAATAATCTATTCTTTTTATTTGTTTATATGTAATTTCCTCCACTATGTCATCATAAATATGATATAAAGCATATATCTTCATATTAATATTATTCAATTACAAACTCTCCTTTGCATTATATCTCTTCGGAATTTCATTATAATTTAAATTCAATCACTATATTATCATTTGATATTGATGAAAATGCATATAACGAATATTCATCAATTATTTCAATCACTTCTATAATTGCATTAATATGTGAAAATGACTGAATATTTTGATTGTAATAAAGTTCTTCTTCTACTCTTTGGCTAAAAGTTACTAACCCAATTGATAAACTCCCCTCTAATGCATCTCTTTTTTCCTTTTTCTTGATTGCTCATCATTCTCTAAATATTCATCATACTCAAAGAAATGTACATTTATTTTTATATTCTGCCCAATCTTTTCAATTATTGCAAACCTCTCATAACCATCCGATTGAATTTCATTGATTATATACCTTTTCATTTCATTATCCTCATTGCATCTTATTAAATGTTTTTGAATCACTTAATATCATAGATTGAATTTTTCCATCATGCACTATTACTACAACTCTTTTCTGTCTACTCGCACCATTTATATAATAAATGAATCTTTTTCCAACAATATATTGTATTATCAAATATGATATATAAATAAGCACAATGGATTAACAATACAATTTTTATAATATGTTACCTTGTAAATCCTGTATCTGCTGAGGATAATTACGGTAATTAATCTCTATCAGGCTGTTCTCCTTTAAAGTTTTTGTTTTATCTACGATTATTTTTACTATTTTCATTGCACAAGCATAATACTCTTCATAATTTGGATCGTCAATCTCTAGTCCATTATCTGTCTCATAACAGGTATCTACTTGCCCTTCAATAACGTCTCCATCTGAATACCTTAAGATATATTTTTGATTGACATTATGATTAATTGACAAAAATAGATTTTGCATAATCTGTTTCTCATTATCTGAAAAAAACATATTTATATCTCTTTCTAGACACCATGTCTTATGCACTTATTCCTAATCATATATATAAATTACTGTTCTTATCAAAGCAGTTCATCTTTAAATCCTCTTCAAAATCACAGGATGCCACAATAATAGGAACAACACTTAAAATCATGACATAGGCGGAACCTGTACATAATTTTCATATTAACATCACACTTGCTGTTTCTTTTGCTATTCTCGCTGCATTGTCCTCATTTTCCTGACAAAACATTATTTTCCTTAAATTGATTCTTTTCCATTTCCGTTTATCCAGTTTCTATATCTCTCTGGAGTTTCATTATAATTTAAACACATAGAATATATATTTGTGTTTTCTTGTTCAATATAAGTATTTAATCCTGATACTAATTTTTTGATACTTTGTTCTACACATTCATTCTTCTTTTCTGGACACCATGTCATATGTACTTGTCCCCAATCATATAAACGCAACAACTCTAAGTCATTCCATTCCCCTCTCTCCACATCATTCTGATATAGAATAAATCCATTTCCTATTTCTGTATCAAGATCATGTACTAATTGTATAATGGGAGCTGCTTGAGAAGATGCAATATATTGATCACATATATCAATAGAAGGCAACATATCTATTTTTTGATGTGCTTCTATATTCTTCTTTAAGATTTCCTCACCCTTTTTTAAGTCCCATACTATATTCTTTTTTACAATTTCCTCATCTTTTTTCGTATCCCACACAACTCTATGCAAAATAATATTATCCAGTTTCTCCCTGTTACTTGAATAAATACTCCAAGAGCAGCTTCTTTGCATGTGCTCCCATATCGCCTGCTGCCAAAAACGTACCCTCAAAATGCATATATATACTTTTGATTTGCTTTCTTCCTTTTCTTTAACTGTTATTGATATTGGTTCTTCTGACAAAAAATTAAATGTATCCTCCAATCGAACCATCGTTATTTTAGATTCTGGCAATACTTTCCTATTAAAATTCTCTGCATTACTAATCTCTATTGGTATTCTATTTTCTATCATATATAATCCTTTCTACAATCATTTGTTTATCAAACTTATTTGATCCACAAACATTTTGATCTCAAATCTATTTTTTAATTTCCTGTTTTTATATTAAACTCAAGAATCTCTTGGAATGGTCGTCACATATTGTGGTACTTTCCCTTTTTTGGGTAATGTATATATATTTCCCTTTCTATCCCAAAACAAGTCAGCATGACTTTTTCCCCCATCTTTTTTCTGCTTTTGTGTATAATCTTCCCCGCCCAATTGTTCAATTATTCATAATGTCATTCAATGCGATTGCCTGTTGGATTTTTTTAATATTCTTCTCTAATCTAGGCATTATAAAATCCTTCGCAAACTCATTGAGTTGTTCCTTGTTGTACATTCCTTTCCTCCACTATTGTACATTAAATTTTGTCCCCTCTATTTTCAATTCATCTTTTAAGATAAGTTTACTGCTGCCTTGTACCAGCTTTATATAATCTGTCGCTTGTATGTCTAACCCTGTATCACTTTTTACAATCAAGTTTCCCTCTGCATTAAGATTTACTTTTTTATTACATTTAATTTCTATCCCTTTTTCATCATCCATGCATATAGACATCCCATTATTGTTAGTCATCATAATTGATGTTGGCGTAAGTTCTATCTGTTTCCCTTGTTTATTAGAAATAGATTTTCTATCTGGATTGCTCCTAGGCGCATTTTCTTGTGCATCCTCACTTGTATTTCCGTAATTTATAGCACTTATCACATATGCTTCCTGCTCACGTTCACTTGGAAAATAAAGTCTTACCCTATCTCCTTTTTCTGGCATACAATACCAACCAGTACCATCTGGAGAAGAATATACTGTAGAATACGGAAACCACTTTGCACCAGATTGCCCTTTATCAACACTTACAGCCACTTTTACAGTATCATTTTGCGTTGCAATTACAGATGCATCAAGAGATGCTCCAATTATTTTATTATTATAATAATGTATGGTTTTAAATCCGCCTGCTCTGCGCAGGATATAGGTATGGATCAATTCTTCTTCTTCCAAACTGCCTGTCACTTCATACACATAAAATACTTGTTCAAGGAATCGGACTTTATCTCCTAATTCCAAATAGTCACGACTTTTTACTGTATAAAAAGTAAAATCATCTGGCAAAATTCCAGAAACCATATTTCTACTTTTATTTAAATATTCCTCCCGCATATTGCCAACAGAATATTCATTCACTTCAAAACTTTTTTCAGGAGAATCTTCACATAATCCAAATGAATATCGTACTCCCTCTCCTGCATAATTAGGTATCAACGGCTGATTAAAGTGCGATGCAAGCCTTTTGGCAAACTCCCAGTCTGTTTCTTTATACTGCACAACAAGTTTTTTAATTGATATTCCTTTTCCGCAATTGTGCATATATATTACATGTCCATTTTCTGAGTTAATAACATTTAACAGCTTCTCGTACAGAATCGATTCCTTTTGAAAAGTTCGAGTATATTCCATACAATCCATTTGTTTCGTAGCACCTGTCAACACAACATTAGCACTCTTTACCTCACCTGAATTTTTTACCTCCATATGTTCTATAATTCCTGAAAATATATTCTGCTGCCTTCCAGTTTCATCTACAATAAATAAAGTTGCATAACCACATTCTGCCTTCTTAAAAAGCTCCTTTTCATATTCAGCATCAATAATACCTCTAATAACCGCTTTTCCATGCTCATTTACTTTCTTATAAATGTAGATATCTTGTATTGAAACAAATTCTGCAATGGACAATCCTATATATCGTTCTTTCATTGCCTGCCCTCCTTTATAGTATTCATGACTTGCATTGCTACTACCTTCCAATTCTGTGACTCTTTTGCAGGGCAGTTAAATATCCCTTGCATCAATTTGCCATCTATTGGAGTAAAGTACATCATATTATATAATTTCCCATCAATACCATTACTGATAAACTCAAACCATCCAATTGTATGATCTTCTATCTCTTCAAGTCCGTCCTCTAAAAATTTCATATCTGGTCTTGCACTGCGAAGCACTCTCTTCAATGAATCTCGCATTAATTTCACTTGCCTGTTCGCTATTGGTTGTTCTAAAAGAGAAAAGGTAAAATTGATATCTGTCCTTTCATTTGTCTTTATAACTTGCGGCCGCTGCTCCATCGGATATTTCAATTTTGCCTGCTCTGCTGGCATATCTTGAAAAGATTTCGGAAGCATAATATACATTTTGCTATCAAACAATCCTATTTTTTCAAATATATATTGTTCTTCCTTTATTAAAATACCTTCTTCAATATTACCTTGGACCCCTTCTTTATATGTATTCATTGCCTTTATCATCTTCTCATCTGCATAACTCATCTTTACACCCCTTACATGCTCTAGCACACATACCAGCCATTCCTTTGAAAGTGCTTTTCTTTCAAATCAAATATTATGATATCTCCTACTTCGTCCCATCAAAGAAATTTGTCATCCAACCTTCCGTCTCAAACAGAAAGAACCTGTCTGGACCCAACATAAGCTTTTCTCCATCACGCAGCACAGGCACCACCAGAAAGCCCCAGCGCTGTTCTTCTGCTAGAATAAAAGAACGCAGTTCCCTGTTTACGATGGTGTCTACATCATCTTGTGGAATGCGCCCTTGATATTTTGCCACGATTTCTTCTGCCTCCACGGGCTGAAATTCCTTTGGATTAAAAGTACAGTTATATTTATAACGCTCCTGCCCATCTGTATCTTTTAGATATAGTTGCAGTGTCAAATCCGCGATTGTTCTCGCAATATATCCTTGTGTCTGTTCTCTGTCAAGGCTGTGAATTAATGTGCGTTCCTCGCCAGTATGTGTAATGGCTGTCACAATGTATGGAAATGCTGCCTGTTCGCTTGTTATCGTAACATCTGCATATCCAAACCGTTTATCTCTAATATATTTAATTGCCCCATCCAGACACATTAGTTTTAGACTATAATCTTCCTCCTCAAATGTACTGCGTTTCGACGACTCAATCACTTTTCCTGGTATAAATTCCTTAAGTGCTTCCCGAAATAATCCAATTTTACAAGACTGACCCGTAAGGCGCATAATTGCATATTCATCCAGTCTTCCATCCTCATAAGGCGGCTCAATAAAGCGCTTGACAAGACGATAGACATCCCCCTCTAACAGACGGCTAATCTGACTAATATTTAGATAAACAGGTGGGATATCCTTAACAACCTGCAATATACCTTCTCTGCGAACAGAAAGTTTAAAACGGTCTGCCTGCACATATATTGTTCCTGCCTCTGTGACTGGCACGCTGCTAACCACCACGCGAAGCGCTTCCCGCTTACCATAAAACGCCTTCTTGACTTCTTCCGCCAGACCAAAAAGATAATAAAAATTATTTTTGATAGCAAAATACTCTGTATTACTTCTATGCTCATGATCCTTAAAACGTGTTGGAATAAACATCTCTGCTTTTTTGTACTCTGCATCCAACACACCATATACACTCTCGGCCCCCTCATTATCTATCCGCCGAAAGATATCCATTCCCATATCTTCTATAATATTTTCTATACTTCTAAGGCTTTCTGAACTTCCTAGCACACGAACTGCCGCAATTTTTAAAAGTTCCATAATACGGTATGTCAGATTATTTCCACCAAAATCGGTATCACCATTTTCATATGCTGTTGCAATCCGAATCTTGTATGCAACTCTCTGGTCATTAATAGAAAAACGACTAGAGGACAAATCAGTTGTCCCACCACCGCAATCAATAATTAACGCTTTCAGTTCCTCATTATTTCTAAATCGTTTCTGGGCGATACGCTCTGAAATAGAGTTGTATAGAACTGCTACGCCTTCATCGAGCATTCCTTTTTCCATAATCTCATAGTTTGGCAGCAATTCTCGAAAAAGACGAAGAAATAACTGTTTTTGTTTTACAGGCGCTGTAAGGTGCAGACTTCTAAACCGACATTTAAACTTCTGTGTTGCACAAGAAATAACATGCTCTAAAAACACGCGAATAATATCTTTTCTCTTTACAAAACAACGATGCCCATCCTTGTCCACGAGTTCTTCTTCTCTGTCTGGATCACTAATCCACCGTTTTATATCATAAAATGCACAAAATCCCTCATCGATATAGCTTGCCCGAAACAAACAGTCCGCTTCATACCCAAATACATAGACAACATTATTATTCTTAATATCCAGCACTCCAACTACAGATGGCAATAGTGGTGTCTCACATTTTTCATCATTAAGATATGTCACATAATTGGCTTCGTTTTCTTTAAGACATCCCTTCGCCGGGTCCCCCTCAAGCTGTTCCAAATAACTAGAATCTAAATAAATACCTGCTGTTGTGTTAGAAGTGCCAAAATCAATTGCAAGTGGCATATCCATTTCCAAAAGCTCTCGCACCTGAAAATCCATAACTGGAACTTCATAAAAATCCATATGTTCAGGACGCATTTCTTTATCTTCTTCATAAAAATGATACATCCAGTCCGACTGTATATGGTTCATACAATAAAGGCGATAATTTTTCACTGTGGAATCTTTACATGTCATCTTCTCTGATTTTGTAAGATAGATTTGATCAGTTCTTCCCTTGTAGGTGCGCAGATTAAATATTGCACAAATCTGACTGCCACTTACAAGAAGCGCATTCGTGCCAATAATTTCTGGATGATAACCAATGGTAAGTCCATCCAAACAGGTCACTGCAATTCCTTGATAGACAACAATCTTTGCACAGCCACGCACAGAATGTGTCATAATATTGATTCTTGTTGTTCTAAGTAAATCCTCTAGTCGCTCTATCCTTTCTTTATTGTATTCTGTGATAAACAAATTGTCTTTTCTTCCCCGAAAACGCATAATTTGCCAAATGAGTTCATCTTTATCTAGCGGTGCCTGTATTCCATTGATAATTCGTTCCCGCCAGCAGATATCACGCAACTGAAACGTTGTCATAAGTTCCAATTCTGCTCTACTATAGGATTTTATCTCTTTTTTAATACTGTCTGGCTTTAATGTATAGGAATATTTGTCCATCGTAAATCTCCTGTCTAATATAATGCCACTTCATCTAATTTCATTGTGCCCTCTGCCCCTATAATGCCAAAATGGTACTGCCAAAACACTCTAAGTTCAAATCCAATTGGCAGGAACATATCCTGAACAAATTGAAGTCGGTGTTCTTCAATATCGCTTTTGGGACATCGAATATAAAGCAACAATTTCTTTGGTTCTTTTTTAATCTGATAAAGCATTGCTTCTGGATATAGAATTAAAATTCCTTTTCGGAAATTCTGCAGAGAAGATCCTATTTCCATTTGACTTAAGACCAGCGCTGCAAATCGTCCTTGTTTTTGACGGTCAATTATATTAAAATCATAGACTGTTCCCTTCCAGAAAGTCCCATCTTGAAGTTCTTCTAAAATTTTATGAATATAAATTTCCCTCTTGGTAATTCCACATCTTAAATCTGTATAAAGAATTGCATGTAATACTGCATCAATAAAATATTTCGAGAACTGAGTATACTCTTGTTCTTCTAATCCTAGACTTTCTGGTGCCAAAATTTCCTGAAAAATATCTGCAAAACGATATAAAAGGTTCAATTCTATTTCGTTGGAATGAACCTTTTTCTCATTGATACAAGGGAATGATTGCTCATAAAATGGACTGTATTCTTTTGCTTGCATAAATATTAAATCCTGCTCATCCCACCCCTGCTCAAATGCTCGCAACGCAATATCCCACATAAAATTCATGTCTCAATTCCCCTTCCTTATCCACATGCAAATTTGATTACTTGCATAAATTATTATTATATAATTTCACCTACACAATGGTAATCAGGAAAAATTCGTTGTACTTGTGTTACCAAAAAACTCATAATATCCTCGTTGAGATATTCAGAAGGATCTTTTACTGTAAATTGGACTACTAATATACGTCCTCCATCTCCTGTTCGCAACTCATCTGTCAAAAAAGAATCCATATTGTAATTGGCATCTTTGCATACTGTAGGAATCTCAGAACAAAGTCGAAACCCAGAAAAAGTCACATATTTTTCATAGTCAAACGCTTCTATTAGCCTTCCCATTTCCGCCTTGGTCTTAATACTTCTGCGAAACATTTCAGTGATACTTCCCGAAAAACTTTCTTTATATTGATTAGAAAGCATTGGATACTGGTATATTTCCTTACCTGTGGCCTGATGCACCTCATACAAATGCCATTCACAGGGCTTTTCAATTGGGCAGGTAATATACAAATCTCCATGAATGCGACGAATATTCGTAATCTCTGTTTCTGTATCCCGTACCAAGTATCCGCAGTCTGGTTTTAGGCGCTGTGCAAAAAACAGATGTTCATAGTTCATCTTATCTACGCAGGGATTTGGATATGTACTTGTTTTTTCTGTCAAAGGCCATAAATTCCAGAGTGGAATCATATCATATTTTACTTGATTCGTATATTCTTCAAAATCAATCTGTATTTTTTCAATCTGTTCGCCGTCTTTTATCTTCTCTGATGCACATAGATAAACATCTGCAAGTTTAGACAAATAAGCAGTATTCACAGTAAACCACGGCTGGAAGTTTACTCCAAACACTGCATATAGCTCCTGTATCATCTGTACATAATCTGTATTTTGTTTTAATAGAAAAGATGCCCTATATTCTCTTTTTGTCGTCTTGATAATTCCGTTAAAAATTCTTCCTTCTTGGTGAAATAATCGACGAACCTGTGTCGCAGTTCCTTTCATATAAACTGTATACAATTTCAAATCTTGTTCTTCCGAAAGTGCACTATTGATATCCTCACAAGTTATCACTGTTTTTTTTGTATCCTCAGGACGCATAGGATACAAAAAATGATCTGTCTCATCATAATGCTGCTGATCTGTGATAGAGATATATATTGCATAGCTATTTTGCTCTGGATTGCACTCTGCCAAAATATTTTGTTCAAGTCTCTTATATGCCTGCTGATTGTAATCATATATTGCAGATAGAATATTCCCTGTTGTCTCCTTAAATAATTCACGGTCTTTTAAATTGGTAATTTCTAACATTCGTTTTCTGATATATTCCTTCATATCAAAATCTTGTCCATACGCCATTTGTCTCCTCCGTTATTTCTTTTATAGGCTTTTAAAGTCTATCCCTAATCCATAACATGTTTAAAATTTGGTATTGTATTTTCTATACTATCTAAATCACCAAATTCTATCATCTTAACTTCCTGTGGAATTTCTACTCTACTAATTTGTATTCCTTTATTACAATTTTTGCACCAGATAGGCAAGTATCCAATACGTGTTGAGACATCTCCAACATATCTATAATCAATACTTTTTTTACCACATTCAGGACAAATAAAATCTTTTGTACAATAATTATTCGCGGATAAATTTGCTAATAGCTTTAACCAATCATGAAACATTTTTCTAAAATATTTCTCTCTCCTTTATTTTATCATCGCCTACGTTAATTATAATATTTTGACCATATTCTGTCACGAATTCCACTGTTTTATTGTGAATACATTCAATACTTTCAATCCATATTTCTTTCTCATTTCGTCCCCATTCTTTCCACTGTTCTGTTTGTATGTGATATTCATATTCTTTAAATGGTTCTCTTAAATAATATAGAATCACTCCACAACCACACATAACACAAAATGTCTCGTCTTCTGAAATAACTGCCATTTGGGGATCGCCATAAAAATCCCCAATTTGAATTTTTCTTTGAGATTCTTTTATTTGTAATATTACAGTTTCATATTCACTATATACAATATAATGTTTGCTCTCTGCCAATAAATTCATTTTTGTACACTTCTATATTATCACTCCCAATTTACACGATATCTTTCTTGCAACACCGAATCCATATTATTATCAACTAAAAAGAAGTATATCTCATCCAAAAATCGATCTCTGTCTTTTCTATTAATAACAAAGTGTTTGTCAAATCGATCCTCTCCCTCAATGCGAACATCTTCTATTGATGCTAAGCTTAAATCTTCTCCAAACTCCCACACCAACATTGGTATTGTTAAATTAAATCCCTTATAATTCATATATATTTCATCTTTTTTACTAATCTCATAAATCTTTATTTTTAAATCAATATCTCTGTTTATATATATAAGATAACTTTCTTTATTTAATATATCCCACATTGTAACAATTTCCTCTTAATAAGTATCAAAATATTCATCATATAATCCTGTACATGCATCCATTGCAGGATTTCCTTTATGATATGCTATTCGATCCTGCCTATACCCTTCTACTGCTATTGGATCTTCCCAATTTTGATCAGCAAATTGCGCCAAACTGCCATCCTTTTTAGGGCGAAATCCATACACGGCATTAGGATCTTCAATAGCATCCTTTAAAACTTTAGGATTCTGTAATGGATCATGCTTGTATTTAAATACCGTTTTATTATTTTCTTGAGTTTGCATATCTATAATATCATCCAATTGTCCATCATCATAATCATGTAAATTATTTTCGTTCTCTATATATACTCCTTGATCTGAAGGAGTTTTACCATATGTTTCTGCTGCTTGAACATACCCTAATGCAAGCATATCCACACAAAATTCTATTGTTTCATACGCTTCAACATTATCATCAAATACCACATCTAATAATGGATTATATCCTGAACCACATGTATATGCATCATTTATAGAAAACGTTGTTTCTGCTGCGGCAATTACCCCAGCGCTTGCTTTTATTATTTCAGGAACTACTTTTGTGGTAAAACCTGTTTCTCCCAAAAACATAACAGCTTTTTGACCCACTCCTGCTGCCAATGCTGGCGTCGCTGCTATTACCCCATATACTGCAGCTCCTGCCGCAAATCCAATAAATACCCCTCCCGTCAAACCAGTTACAAATTCTATTGGATTTCTGTTATTTCCTGTCCTTAAATCACTTTCTACCATTCCTTCTGTAGCTACTAATGCTCCTAGAGAAGCTCCCAAAAAAGCACAAGCTGCTAATGCCGCCCCTCCTGTTAAGACAGTTGCTGATGCAACTATTGATATTGCAACCGCTGCAAGACATGCTGATACTGCTGTACCAATAAAACCATATACAAATGTACTTAAATAGTTTGGCTTTTTTTTCAATCTTTAACGCAACTGGCTCATCATGAATATCAGGATAACTTTCTCTTTGTGTTGTCTTAATTTGTGTATAGCTTCCAAACATATTAATTTCTCCGCCTTCCAAACTAAAAACAGTTACCCCGCTGTTTGGGTCTGCTAATGCATATCTACCATTAATAATATCTGCCATTTTCACATCCTCTTCTTTAGTTTTTAAGATTTTTTAATAAACCTTTCTTCACTATTCAAATATCATTCCTGGGCTTTGCTCCTCTGCCATCTCTGTGCTGTTATCTTGTGGCATGTCTTCTACTGTTGTGTCCTGTTCTGGCGTAGTTTCCTCCTCTGTGTCTTCCTCTGAAAGTTTTGTTTCTTGTTCCTCCGCCTTAATATCCATTCGCTCCATCTTTCGTGTAATTTCTTCCACTTTATCATCCATTTTCATAGAAGCATAGGCATCCTTTGCCAGAAGATAATATTTCTTGGCTGAGATATATTCTCCTGATTCTTCTGCTGTTTCTGCATCCTGTAAATAACTTTGTGCTTCTTCTTTAAGTAATTCCCTTTCAGCTAATTTGTCTTCTGTTATCTGCAACTTTTCTTCCACAGCCTGCTGTTGTGTCTGATCCTCCATTTCCTTAAAGAGCTGTTGTGCAGATAAATAATATATTTTTGCACTGTCATAATCCCCTTGCGTAAATGCCACATCCCCTTGTGTCATATAATTTGCACCAGACTCCTGCTGCGCCATCTGCTCTTTTCTGTCTGCTTCTTCTGCTTCTTTCTCTGCCTTCTGATCTTCATAGAGCTTTTCAAGTGCCTCAAGAGCAGATTTCCTTCCGGCATCAAAATAAATCTTCCCAGCGACAGACTTTGCTTCCAGATATTTTTCCTCCGCCTTATCATACTGAAGATTTTGCGCCAAGATATCACCCAAATTAATTAAGTCATACACTGTTATGTAATCTGCTGTCAGTGCCAGTCTTTCATTGATATAATCAAGTCCTATACTGTCTACATAGATAGAACGTGTAGCAGCTTCTCTGTATGTTCTTTGTGCTTCTACAAATCGCTGCCCATCCATATGTTCCTGCGCTGCCAATACAGATTCTATTAATTTCCTATAATTTTCTAAGTTTTTTTGCATAGTACGATCTCTAAGAGATTCCGCAAGCTGAATGGCATCTTCACAGCATTCCTGTGCTCTTGTATAGTTATCTATCTGAATATATTCAATCGTGTTTAGATACCCTTGTTCCATCTGTTCTCTTTTTCTGATACGTTTGTTGTGTATCATCATTATTATGATAACAACAATAATCACTATAATCAACACAATTACAACAGCCATAATGATTTTACGAATCCTACGCTTTTTGTTGGGATCCGCAAATACTTTGTTCACAAATAATGTAGCAAATGTATATTTTCCTAAATCCTGCGGCTGCCTAGATAAAAGCATTTCTTCTACATTGTCAACCAATTCTTGTGGCTCATTGGTTGCATCCGCATAGACATCATTAAGTTCTCCATCATCTATATTTTCCCAGATTCCGCGCGTATACATCGCAATTGCGTCTGTGGCTGCCAATTTTATTTTCTTGGAGATATATGGATGAAACTCTTTTTCTTGCCCCAAATAACTATACAAATTATTTCTTTCTTCATGAATGGCAATCTTATCAGGTTCTACTTGATCCTCTTTTACCATATCCAAAGTAAGAGACTGATCTGTTGACTGATACTTCAAAAAACCATTGCGATATAACCGCAAACGAACATTTCCCGCCTGTCCATACCGGAATTTCATATAGTCTGTTATCACGATCATAACAGAAGCTTTTAATTTTTTTTTGGTTCTCGTCTCTTTGATTAAGGCGTTGTTTGCAGCTTTTAGACAAACTTTCATTGTGCGCTTTTTCATAGAAGGCGCTTCCGAAAACGCATTGATTGCCGCTGCCACCGCAAGTTTAGCGCTCAGCGCATCCAACTGGTCATCAATCCCATCTGCAACGACATAGCAGGCATAGTCATCTAATTCTACAAATCCAAAATAATCTGTATTTTTCAGGTCACAATCTGCTTCCGAAGTAAAAGCTGTCCTAAATTCTGAATTCTGCTTTCTCATATGCTTTAACCTCGTTTCCTATTTCCAGTAGGACAATGCTGGCATTATCTTTATCTTCCTTAGGATTCTTATTTACAAGCTCTATAATCTCATAAGCCTTTTGCTGACAATCTACCGTTTCGGCTAACACAGCTTCTATTTCTCTTGTTCCTAGTAAATCATAGACCCCATCGCTCATCAGAACAACAATATCATTTTGCTTCATTCTAACTGGCGCGTCAAATAATTCTATATCTTTAAAGCCATCTTGTCCTAGATAATTATATAATCTATTATTCTCTAAAAGCTGCAATGCATCTTCTCTTGAAATGATCCCTTCATGAAACCGTTGCTCTGCCAACACAGCAATCGTATGTCCTGTAGAAACTGGCACAAGACTTCCCTCTCGATAGACACATATTTTTACATTCCCCACAACAGCATAATAAAGAAATCCAGCTCGGATCATCACACACCCCAAGCTGGCAGCACCCCGACTGTCATCTCCCAATGCCTTTAGGATTTCTTTATTGGCACAATGAAATGCTTTTCTGAAAAAATACTGTGGATTATTGAACGCATTATAATCCTCAAAAATTTCTGTGCAGGTATCTACAGCAATCCGACTGGCAATACGCCCTCCATAGGCTTTTCCTGCACCATCTGCCAACACAGCCATTAGACCGGCTTTCGTTTCCACTACACCAGTCTGATCTTCTTGTACTTCACGTCCTCCAATTGTCATACTTCTGCCTATGTTAAGCGCTCTTTTTCTCTTTGGAGAATATCGAATATATAATATTATTGTATCCAATATTAAGACACATGCAGCCAGCAGCCATGCCACCATCAACCAGTTATCCATTTTATCCCCCATGCCGCCTTTTGGCGGCTCAAATAGATATGAAAAACGCTGTCCTTTGCGTTTTTCCTGTGTGAGACTTAGTACTTCTCCACGAAACAGCCTTTGCTGTGAGTGGAAACTGCCACAGGCAGTT
>ERZ778503.1386-NODE-1386-length-16852-cov-5.152408_pt1 | contig 16852 bp, 10 predicted proteins | sample MGYA00510047_ERZ778503 | MGnify/ENA primary metagenome ERZ778503 (study PRJEB29527, sample SAMN07138965) | mouse gut metagenome | material: feces | host: mouse | place: China:Nanjing | collected 2016-01-25 ... | reverse complement strand
AGCCGTCAAATCAAGCTCGCTCATTTCCAATTCCACTTCTATATTCTGTTTTGTATGAAGTTTTGAAAGCAACACGATACTTTCCACATTCGCCGTCCAAGGAAACTGGTCCACTGCCACCGCTCTCTCCACCGCATATCCATTCTCCAAAAAAACCTCCAAATCCCGTGCAAGGCTTGTGGGCTTACAGGAAATATAGACAATCTTGTCCACGCCGTAGCCGATGATTTTAGGAAGCGCTTTGGGGTGAATGCCGTCTCTTGGCGGGTCAAGGATAATCAAATCCGGCTTTTCCGTAAGAGAGTCCAAGACCTTTAGCACATCCCCTGCGATAAACTCACAGTTGGAAAGCCCGTTTGCCTCCGCATTTTTCCGCGCGGCCAAAACTGCCTCCTCCACGATTTCTACCCCGATGACCTTCTTCGCCGCAGGCGCCATAAGCTGGGCAATCGTGCCGGTGCCGCTGTAAAGGTCAAACACCACCTTGTCGGAAGACTGCCCGCCGCCTTGCAAATCGCCGATATATTCCCTTGCCGTGCGGTAGAGCACCTCCGCGCCATAAGAATTTGTCTGAAAAAAAGAAAATACCGATATCTTAAACCGCAGCCCCAAAAGCTCTTCCATAAAGAAATCCTGTCCGTACAAGACCTCTGTTTTGTCACTCTGAATCACATCTGCGGAAGAATCGTTGGTAATATGTAAAATGCCAGTCAGCTTTCCATGCAGCGGCACATTTTTTACCGTCTCACAAAAGCCTTCTATAAGCGCCTGCAGCGGTTCTTCTCCTTTGGGAGGCTGGGAAGTCGTCACCAACGCTGTCAGAATTTCGCCGGTTTTAGAAGCCTTTCTCACCAACAAATGCCGCAAAAAGCCTTTGTGCGTCAATTTGTGAAAAAAGTCCGTGCCCTTTTCTGTAAAATACGCCAGCACTGCCGAGAGAATCCGCCTGTAATCCTCATCCACCAGCTTGCATCCGCTTACCGTAACAATATCATAAAAGCTGCCCCGCTTGTGCATACCCAGCGCAAGAGGACCATCCTTCACCTCATCTCCAAAAGAAAATTCCATTTTATTGCGGTACTCATATATTTGGGGGCTCTCCTTGATTCCCTCCCACAAATACGGCTCCTGTCTGCCTGTAAGCACACTGTCGAGCAGCTTCTTTACCTGCTCCGCCTTCATTTTTGCCTGCTCTTCATACGCCATGGACAGATAAGTACAACCGCCGCACAAGCCAAAATGGGAACACGGACTGCCGGTTTCCAAAGATGATTTTTCAATCACCTGCAAAAGCCGGCCTTCCGCCTTCCCTTTTCTCAGCTTATTGACGCAGAAGGATACTTTCTGTCCGGGCAGGCTGTTTTTTACGATACAGGTTTCTTCTCCCACGCGCACGACGCCCTTATTGGGAAAATCCACCCGTTCCACAATGCCTTCGTATACCTGTCCTTTTTTCATGAAACTCCTCCATGCCAAAGCATGTCTTTTATTCTTTATTCTTCCGGTTTTTCCTCTTCAAAAACCTCATCCTCATCAAAGTCATCTTCGAACTCGTCTTCAAACTCGTCCTCAAAATCCTCTAAATAGTCCGGTCTCATATAACGGTATACCGCATATGCAACTGCTGCAACCGCCGCTACTGCGCCGATAATCGCAAGAACCCAGAGAACCGTATGACATTTCTTTTTCTCCTCTTCCTTGTCTTTCCTGCGAAGCAGCTCATTTACCTTTAATTCGTTTGATTTTACCATGTCTACCAAAGCTTCCAGTCTGTTCATAATTAAGCCCGCCTTTCTATACTTTACATAGTATACCTCAATTTAGGAATAGTATATCACGAATCTGTATTTTTTGCTACACTCTTTTCAATTTTGCAAAAGAAGCATACATAACTTTCTGTCCTGCTTTGTCAAACAGCACCGTGACCTTATAGTCACGCGGTTCCTTCTGCATGGATAAAACCGTTCCCTCCCCATATTTTACATGGCTGATACGGTCTCCTTCCGTATAATCCGGCACGGCGGGAGCTCCGATTGCGCTTCCCTTGCTAATCCCTGCCAGTTCATTCAAAGCGCCTATCCCCTGTGCGATATAAGGCTTTCTCGCCGGCGCGGTTGCGCGCGGACGGACAATCGCCTTGGGGCGCGGGTCAAATTTTTCCTGTGCAGGGCGCGCCGCTTCCTGTTCCGTACGTTTTAAACCGGAGGGCGTATTGTCTAAAAGCGCCGCCGGAATCTCTTTTACAAAACGGCTGGGCGCATTGTACTGGGTCTCTCCCCGCACCATGCGCATCTTGGCACAGCTAATCGTCAAATCATCCTTGGCACGGGTAATCCCCACATATGCCAGACGACGCTCCTCCTCCAAATCCGTCCTGTCATCCGAGGTAATAGACATATAGCTGGGAAACAGCCCGTCCTCCATACCGGCAAGATACACATTGGCAAATTCAAGTCCCTTGGCGCTGTGGAGCGTCATCAGAAGCACTCTGTTATCGTTTCCGTCCACATTATCAATATCCGCAACCAGCGCAACCTCTTCCAAAAACTCACTAAGCGTTGCCTCCTCATGGGTTTCCTCATAATATGCCGCTTTGCTCAAAAGCTCGTCAATATTAGAAATACGGTCTTCAGCATCCTCATCATCAGACGCTTCCAGCTCCCTTATATAGCCGGTCTTGTCCAGAATATCCTCCAGCAGCTCTTTTAAGGAAAAATACTCCAGCTTGCTTCGAAAGCTCTGTATCAGCAGCACAAAAGGCTTGATTTTGTCCCCCGCCTTTTTCAGCGTGGTAATCTGCTCCGCCTCCCGCAGTGCATCATAAAAGCTGATTCCTTTTTCCTCTGCATACGCCTGCACCTTGTCTATGCTTGTCTGTCCGATACCCCGCTTCGGCACGTTGATAATACGCCTTGCCGCCATATCGTCCTGCCCATTGTCTATGGTTTTCAGATATGCCAGAATGTCCTTAATTTCCCTGCGGGCATAAAAATTCACCCCGCCCACCACATCATAAGGAATCCCCTCTGCAATCATGCGTTCTTCCAAAAGGCGGGATTGGGCATTCGTGCGGTACAGCACCGCACACTCCTTGTACGCCGCCTCTCCACGCTTTACTTTGTGAAAAATATCATCTGCAATATACTCTGCTTCTTCATACGCAGTATCAAACTGCCTGAAGTGAATGCGGCTCCCGTCTTTCTTGTCCGTCCACAATGACTTTTCTTTTCGGTATTCGTTATTTTGAATTACAGAATTGGCGGCATCCAGAATCATCTGCGTCGAGCGGTAATTCTGTTCCAGACGAATCACCTTCGCCTCCGGATACACCTTTTCAAAATCCAGTATATTGCGGATGTTAGCGCCCCTGAATTTATAGATGGACTGGTCGTCATCGCCTACCACACAAAGGTTGCGGTACTTGCCGGCAAGCAGCCGGATAAGCTCAAACTGCGCCGTATTGGTATCCTGATATTCATCCACCATAATATACCGGAAGCGCTCCTGATAAGAATTGAGCACTTCTGCATCCGCCTTAAACAGCTCCACCGTCTTTACAATCAAATCGTCAAAATCCAGCGCGTTGTTCTTTTTCAGCGCCGCCTGATATTCCCTGTATGCTGCCCCAATATTTTTTTTGTTAAAATCAAACCCCGCATTCAGCTCATATTCGACGGGCGTAATCAGCTCGTCCTTTGCCGAAGATATCGCCGCAAGCAGGCTGCGCTCCTTGTATATCTTCGGATCCAGATTCAGCCTTTTGATAATCTCCTTCATCAGCGTCTTCTGGTCATCGGTATCATAAATCGTAAAATTGCTGCCATACCCCAGCCTGTCTATGTAGCGTCTGAGTATTCTGACACAGGTAGCATGAAAGGTTGCAACCCAGACCTGCTCCGCCCCAAAGCCAATCAGCCGGTTTACCCTCTCCCTCATTTCGCCTGCCGCTTTATTGGTAAAGGTAATGGCAAGAATATTCCATGCATTTACCCCCATTTCATCTATCAGATATGCTACCCTGTGAGTGAGCACGCGGGTTTTTCCGCTGCCTGCCCCTGCAAGCAGCAGGACAGGGCCGTCCGTAGTAAAGACGCCCTGTTTCTGCGGTTCATTTAATGTATCATAAATGCTCATACTGCCTCATTAAACTCCTTTAAAAATTTCCTGAAATCGGGGATTGACATAGGGCGCGCATAATAATAGCCCTGCACCATATCGCAATCCGCATTGTCTAAAAGCGAAAGCTGTTCCTCTGTCTCCACGCCTTCCGCTATCACCTTGTATCCCATGTGCTTCATCATCTTGACAAGATACTTTACAATGACCGGTCCTTTGGAATCCTCGTCCGTGTAAGTAAGGAACTTCTTGTCCAGCTTTATAATATCTGCATCCACGCTTGCCAAAAGATTCAACGAAGAGTAACCGCTGCCAAAATCATCTATGGAAATGGCAATGCCGCTCTCCTTCAGCCTCCGCAGATTGTTTGTCAGCGCGGACAAATCCAACATAAAAATAGATTCCGTAATTTCCGCTTCAATCAGCTTTGCCGGAATTTTTTCTTTTTCCAGCCGGCTTAAGATTTCATCCACAAAACGGGGATTTTCATTGTGCCGCCTCGAAAAATTGACGGATATGGGAACGAGCTGCTCCCCCTGCTCCATGGCGCTCCTTAAATATGCCAGTATCTGATCCAGCACGGCAAAATCCACATTGGAAATAAAACCGTTTTTCTCAAAAACAGGGATAAAGCTGTCCGGATATATCATGGTGCCGTCTGCCCGCCGCCAGCGTACCAGCGCTTCCGCACCAACTACCTTTCTTGATTTTAAGGAAACCTTTGGCTGCAGCCACGCCTGAAACTCACCGTTTTCCAGCGCCGTTGCCATACTTGCCAGAATCGCTTTTTCTGCCTCGTTCTTTTCTTTTATGGTCTGATTGTATACCACCACCACCGTACTGGCAGTATCCTTGCCATATTTTCTCGCCACATTTGCCCTGTCAATCGCAGAAGAAGGCATTTCCTTCACATCCTGCACGCTGCTGAAGCCGGAAACCATAATCAAATTGCTCTGGTCATACAGGCGGTTCATCTCCGCGCAGAATCCCCTTGACATTTTCAGATAGGATTCCATTACGTCATCGGCATCCTCTCCCTCTAAAAGTCCTGCAAAATGGTCTGACGTCACACGGGTAAACCAGATACCTTCCCCCATGCCCCGCAACTTTTCCGCGAAAGCTTTTAAAATTTTGTCCCCTTCCGTGTAACCGTAAAGCTCGTTTATGTACTGGAAATTGGAAAAGTCAGAATACACAAAATGATATCTGCCCTCCGCATGTTCCCGCATATATTGTCCCGCTAACGATATAAACTTCTGGTACTTCGGAAGTCCTGTCACGGCGTCATAATTAATCTGAAATTCTATTTTATTTTTTTCCTGCTCACTCTCATACAACTGCTGCAGATGATTCAGCAGAATTCCGGCAAGACGGTACAAACCTTCTTTTTCTCCGCTCCAGTCGCGGTCTCTTTTTCTGTCAATAAAAGCAATGCACCCCTGCGCGGCGTCCTCTTCCCCCGTCCGTACAAAGAAAATAGCGCCTACCTGCTCTCCCGGCATCCCCTGTATCTCGTTGCTGCCAAGTGCCAGAATCCCGCGCTCGTCAAAATGCTCGTTGATATAGCGCCACGCTTTGTCTGACCTCTGCAGAATATATTCCTCCTTCTGCCTCTTATCACGCCTGCTCCAGTGATATTTCTTTTCCTTGTATTTATTTTCCATGGAAATGTAGACAATATCGTCAATATCAAAAAAGCTGCAGACTCTGTCGGACGCCATCTTCAGTCCGCTCTCCCTGTCCGGTACATTGTCAAGAAGCTCCAACACAAACAAAACCAGCTCCTCAACGCTGTGAACCACCGTCTCTTCCCTGACATAGTCCTCTTCCTGTTCCCGCTTTATATAGGAGCTTTCGGGAAGCATCCCCTTTTTGCCCGCAGTAATAATCAAATAGCCGTTCTTGCCGTTCTGTCTTATTTGATACAGCGCATAATCCGCCCACTGAAACAGCTTTTCAAACTCTTTGTTGACGCCGGTGCAGCGCACAACGCCTATACTGCAGGAAATCCGAATGTTCCTTTCCTTATCCTCATAGACGCCTCTTACGGTATGATTGAGGGTTTGCAGCCGCTCCTCCAGCTCTTCCTTGGAGATTCCTTCCACAAATATCATGAATTCATCTCCTCCGACCCTGCCCAAAAGCGAGTCTTTAAAAGAACTCTTCAGCTCGTCCGCCACCATGCACAGCACGGCGTCCCCGACCAGATGCCCGTCCGCTTCGTTGATAAGTTTAAAATTGTCCACGTCCAGAATAATCAGCCAGCAAGGAAGCTGAAGCGTCGGATTTTGCAGTCTTGCCCTGATTTTATCCTCTATTGCCTGCAGATTGTAGACGCCTGTCAGGGAATCTTTTTCCAGACTGTCCTTTAACTGCTCTTCCTTTTCCTTGCGTTCATCTATGTTTTTGGTATGTCCGATTACCTTTATGGGCTTCCCTGCGAAATCGCACAGCGTCACACCCTCTATTTCCACCCAATGATATCTGCCGTCCTTATATTTCTTGCGCAGCTCCGTCAAAATGTGCTTTTTGCCTGTATGCAGCTCTTCACAAAACTGTGTGAGTCTGCCGCCATCCTCCGGATGCACATAACCGGACTGCCGGATTGTTTTTATATATGCGCCGGTAATATGCTCGTCGTTGATAACATCTTCTCCCTGTCTGGTGTATTCCATGGTATCCTTTTCAATATCATACTCAAAAAGCATATCCCCCGACATACTGGCAAGGACGTCTAATTTTTTCTTTTCCTGCTCCAACTGATAATAAGTCCGTTTCACTTCCGTGATGTCTGTTATCACGCTTTGCAGCACAGTTTTACCGCTGTTTTGTAAAAGCACCGCCTGCATCAGACGCCATTCCTTCCGCCCGTCCATATAATGAACCGCATATTCCATCTGAATGACATCTCCATCCCTGCCGCCTTCTATTTTGCTTCTGAGTTCCTTCCACTCGCCGGCAGCAAGAAGCCTGTCGTAGTGATTGTCATAGCGCTCGGCAAATTCTTCTGCCGTCACCTTCATTAGTGCAAACATACCCTCATTTGCATACTCCAGCAAAAGACCGTCGTCGTAAACCAGCCGGCACACGCCGCCGGGTATGCTGTTCATCAGCGTACGCAGCTCAAATCGTGCCTCTTCCAGACTTTTTGTAATATCCATATTTTCCCCCGAAAATCCGTCCTTTGCTTTTCCCTTCATAAAAAGCCTCCTAAAACCGATGAAGCTAAACCTCTTTTACATCACTAAAATTCCATGCGTGTATGTTCAGCTCCATAACCGGCGTGCCGCAATATGCGCACACCTTTGCCCCCAAACCGGAAATCGGCGCACCACAGTTAGGACAGTTTACCCCCAGCGCCGCGTCGTCCACATTTTCCACAAAATCCCTGTCCTGTATGTAAATGCATTCTACATTGTACTTGGACTGTTCTTTTGTATCACGGCTGCCCGCCGTCACGCCGCCGTCCTTCGTCTGATAATGATAATATTCCACTGCGGACTGAAATACAACGCCGCGCCTTCCCTTCTGGTAGCGGTATTGGTATATCTCTGTCTGGTGCACCCGAATCTGTTCAAAATGATTGTGCTCCCCTCTCACGCGCTGCATCTCCAGCATCATTTCCAGCTTTCTTTTGAGCTCCGCCGTTCCCTCTGCAAGCACCGACGACTTATCTGCATCAAGACTTCTCAAATAGGAAACCAGTACGTTTTCCGCTCTTTTTTTCATCTCGTCATAATGAAAATCAGGAAAATCCTTCATAATCCGCGGCAGATACAGGCTGGTTGCCGCCGAAACGGATTTGGGCGTCGTCGCATACTCTGCTTCTATTTTGTTAAATCCCTCTTTTAAAGAATTCGTCCCAAAAGCAATTCTGGAAAATTCCTGAATTTTATTTTTTATGGTCCGGTAGGCACAGTAAACTATACCTGCCAGAACCAATAAAAGTACCAGTACAATAATTGTTCCTATCAGCATTGGACTCATTTTATTTTTCTGCTCCGTTATCTGATGTCATTAGAATCGAAAATATCACCGCACTCAGGACAGAATTTTGGCGGATTTTTCGGGTCCTCCGGTTCCCATCCACACTTGTCACATTTGTAAAGCGGTGCCCCCTGCGGCTTCATCTTGCCGCATTCCGTACAGAATTTGCCCTGATTCACACTGCCGCACTCACAAGTCCAGCCTGCTGCCGCGGGCTTTGGCTTTCCACATTCCTCACAGAATCTGCCGCGGTTGTCCGTTTTGCCGCATGCACAGCTCCAGCCCAAAATTGCGCCTGCCGCCGCACTGCCTGCTGCTCCTGCACCGGACATGCCTGTACTTCCTGCCCCAAACATACCGGTACCCTGCTGCATACCTGCGGGCTGTCCCTGCATGTTCTGGTTTTGCTGTCCCATTGCAAAAAGAGAATTGGCATTCATGCCGCCTGTCATCTGTGCCATATTCATGGCTGCGAAGCCCATCATGGCGCCTGCCTCCTTGTTGGAAGCCGCCATCTTCATCGCCTCGCCCTGTGAGCGCGCCAAAAGCGCTGCCGCCATCTCGGGAGACCTGTAAATGGCTGTTTCCTGCGCTTCCTTAATCCGCTTCTCATCTTCTTCGGATGCCTTCATGGAGTTAATCGCCATGGATACCATCTCGATACCACGCAGGTGCGCCCACTTCTCAGAAAGCTCCTCGTTTAAGATATTAGTCAGTTCCATGGTATGTGCCGGAACTGCGCTGTAGACAACGCCCATGGCGGATATCTTTGCAAATGCAGGCTGCAGCGCCGTAAGCAGCTCTGCTTTCATCATCCTTGCCAGCTCGTCGTTCTTGCGGTACACATCAGTTACATTGCCGCTTATGCTGCTGTAGAACATCAGCGGGTCCACAATTTTAAAGCTGTACTCACCGTTACATCTGATGGCAATATCCATCGCCAGATTGATATTGCTGTCCACAATGCGGAAAGGTACCGGCGCAGGCGTCCCGAACAGGTTATTCATAATCTCTTTGGTATTGACAAAGTATACCCTCTGGTTCTTGCCGGTATTGCCGCCCAGAGAAAACCTCTTGCCGACAACGCTGAAGGACTGCTTCAGGTTCTCACCCAGCTTACCGTAAAAGAGAGAAGGTTCCGTGGAAGTATCGTAAATAAACTCTCCTGCTTCCGCACAAAACTCTACGATTTTACCTTGGTCCACAATCAGCATACACTGCCCTTCATTTACTGCGATAATGGAGCCGTTTGTGATAATATCGTCATTTCCTTTGGTATTGCTGTTACGTCCCTGCGTCACTTGTTTGACACCCTTGATAACCAGTACATCGCTTGGTATGGCATCACAGTAGAAATACTCACGCCACTGGTCCGCCAGTAACCCGCCAATCGCATCTTTTGCCGCTCTTAATAAGCCCATTTTTGCTCCTCCGTTGAATATGTAATTTTGCTTCTATCATCCAGTTTATGAACACTTATTGTTTTATTGTATCAAGTTTTCTAACTTTTCACAACTCACTTTTACAATTATTTGACCTTTTTCTTTACAAAAGGCTCCCTTTTGCATAAACTGTAATTATAGAATAACATAAGAGGGAGTTAATATCATGGGAAAAAAAGCAACCAAAGCTGCTGATAATATGTACTATCTTGCACGTTACGAGGCTTCTAAAACAAATGACGATTTTACCAGCCGTGAAAAGGCTGCCGAAATCATCGGCATAGACCGCACCCGTCTCGCCCGCATCGAGCTTGGCTCCATCACGCCGTACCCCGAAGAGGTGCTCGCCATGTCCCATACTTACAATTGCCCCGAACTGTGTAATTCCTACTGTGCAAGAGAATGTCCTATCGGCAGGACAAGCGTAAAAGAGGTTATCATCGACGACTTTGACCGTCTGGCTCTGAAAGTTCTGGGCTCTCTGAAAGACATTGACGATTTGCGGATGGCTCTCATCGCCATTTCCGAGGACGGTATTATCTCCGAATCGGAACGCCCTACATTTCAGCATATTCTGGACTCTCTGGAAAAAATATCCACCAACGCCAAGGCACTTCAGCTCTGGGCAATGAAAAACATACATATTCAGTAATATGCACTTTTTTTAAATTGCCGTAATATAATAAAGCATCACGAAAAACTGGAGGATTCTATGAAAAAATTATTTAGTTTATCGCTGGTGCTTTTGTTCTGTCTGTCCGCTCTGACAGGCTGCGGAAAAAAAGCAGACAGCAGCGGCCTTACCAAAGTAACCTTAAATGAAGTGGCACACAGCATCTTTTATGCGCCGATGTATGTTGCCATAGAAGAAGGGTATTTTGAAGAAGAGGGCATCGATTTGACTTTGGTGACCGGCTTTGGAGCCGATAAAACCATGACCGCTCTGCTGACCGGTGAAGCAGATATCGGTTTTATGGGAAGTGAAAGCACGATTTATACCTATCTGGGAGGTACGCAGGATTACGCCGTAAACTTTGCGCAGCTTACCCAGCGTGCCGGCAATTTCCTTGTATCCCGAGAACCCATCGACAACTTTTCCTGGGATATGCTGATTGGCTCAAACGTCCTCGGCGGCAGGCCCGGCGGTATGCCTGAAATGGTTTTTGAATACATTCTGGTAAAAAACAATATCGACCCCGCTCAGGATTTGCATATCGACCAAAGCATTGATTTCGGCTCTACCGCCGCCGCGTTCTCCGGTGGGCAGGGTGATTTCACGGTTGAGTCACATTATTTACTGCACCCCTGCCACATACTCCTTTCCGCTTCTTGACAGCTCCACCAGCCTCTTGTATCTGCCTTCCCGCTCCATCAATTCCGCATGTCTGCCTTTTTCACATACCGTTCCGTTTTCTAAGACATATATCATATCCGCTTTTTCAATCGTGGAAAGCCTGTGCGCCACCACAAGCGTTGTGCGCCCGCCCATAAGCGCTTCAATGCCCTTTTTTACAAGCTGTTCGCTCTCTGCATCCAGTGCGGAAGTGGCTTCATCCAAAAGCAGTATCGGCGCATTCCTGACAAATGCGCGCGCGAGCGCAATCCGCTGGCGCTGCCCGCCGGACAGACTTTCCCCGCGCTCTCCGACTATCGTATCGTACCCGTTTGGAAACGACATAATAAAGGCATGGGCATAGGCGCGCTTTGCCGCCTCCACTACTTCCTCGTCGCTTGCACCAAGCCTGCCATACCGTATATTCTCTTTGATGCTTGTATGGAACAGATAGGCATCCTGCGGCACATAGGCAATATTGCTCCGCAGTTCTTTTAAGGTATAGCCGGACACCGGTCTTCCCAACACACTGACCGTACCGCTGTCCAACCGGTAAAAACCCAGCACAAGTTTGACTATCGTACTCTTACCGCCGCCGCTGGCGCCTACAAGCGCCGTCGTTTTTCCCCTGTTTGCCACAATGCTTATGCCGTCTATCACTTTTTCACAACCGTCATAGGAAAATACTCCTTCCCGTATTTGAATACCGTCTTTTTGTGAAAAGGACGCCTCTTCCTCAGCACCGCTCCCGCCCTGCTCTTTTAGAATCTGCTCTTCTAAGACCGGCTGATCCAAAATCTCATACACCCTGTCTGCAAGGACAAAGGAATCTATCAGACACCCCCATCCGCTTCCGATATTCCCCAGAAAATAAGACACCATGCCCTGCAGACTGAGAATTGCCACCACCGTTCCAAAATCCACCATACCTGCAAAAGACATAAACACGCCGATAATCAAAATCACAATATTGCACAAAAATCCAAATACCCATTCTACCGCCTGCACGTCAGACATTCTGCGAAACCGTTTCACGGAAGCGTCCGCCGCCTCTGCATTTGCCGCAGCGTATTTTTCCGTCATAACCCGCGCACCGGCAAACATTTTAATCACAGCAATCCCCGCCAGTATGTCAGTCAGCCTTTCCGTACAGACAGTAAGCAGCTTTTGTACCTTGAGCGCCATACTGCGAAGCGGCTTTGAAAGAAGCATGTCAATCTTTACGGACACCAGACTTAACACAAGCACCATAAAACCGATCCTTACGTCCAGCCACAAAATCATACCGATTGCAACGCTGCCGGTTATCACCGGCTTTATGACGCTCTGATGCCTGTTTGCAAGAGAAGTCTTGATATCCTCTACATGAAAGCACAGCTTTTGAATGGAATCAGCTGTGTGGTGGCCTTCAAAGTAAGACATTGGCAGGCGAAACAGATGTGTCATCACCCGAAGACGAAGTCTTTTCATAATCTGCCGAATCTGATACATATAGGTATAGATAACGATGCACCTCGCCAGATTCACCGCCAGAACACTCCCCGCAAGCCAAAGCGCCGACTGGAACAACGTACTGTCAGAAGCCGTCACCGCATTGATAATCCTTTGATAAAGCAATGCATTCATTGCGCTTACCAGTACTTCCATAACCGGAATCAGCAGCAGACAAAACCAGTACACACCAGCCTTTTCAAATAGCGACAGGTACTTCTTCAGCCCCGTCATTGTTATTTTTTCCTGATTCATCCTCATACTCCATCTCAGAACCTGCATATGTGGAATAAAGCTTTGGATACACCCTGCCCCGCTCCATCAGCTCTTTGTGGGTTCCCATCTCCGCCACACTTCCATGCTCCATCACTACAATATAATCTGCATTTTTTATCGTTGACAGCCTGTGCGCCACCACAAGCGTGGTACGTCCCTCTGTCAGCCTGTCAAGCGCTTTCTGCACGTCCGCTTCCGCCTGCACATCCAATGCGGACGTCGCTTCGTCCAAAAGCAGGATAGGGGCATCCTTTAAGATGGCGCGCGCAATGGAAATACGCTGCATCTGCCCTCCTGACAGGCGCGAGCCCCGTTCGCCTGCCGGCGTGTCATACCCCTCAGGCAGCCTTTCGATAAAACCGGAGGCGTTCGCAGCCTCAGCCGCCATACAAATCTCTTCTTTTTCTGCCTCCGGCTTTCCCATGGCAATATTTTCTCCCACCGACACCGGAAACAAATATTCATGTTGGGATACATAAGAAATGCGTGACCGCAGCGCTTCCAGATTCCAGTCCGCAAGGGGAATGCCTTCCACCAGAATGCTTCCCTGCTGCGGTCTGTAAAATCCGCATAAAAGGCGCAGCAATGTACTTTTTCCGCCCCCGCTCGCGCCAACCACCGCCACCGTTTCTCCCCGCAAAACCCGAAAACTGGTATTCGTCAACACGAAAGTTCCTTCCTCATAAGAAAAAGAAACATCCCTGAATTCTATTGCCGGCGCTTCCGTTCTGCCGGATTCTATATTTCCCGTCTGTTCTGACGGTGCATACAATATCTCAAATATTCGCTCTGCCGCCGCCAGAGCCACCTTGCTGTTAAAAATTCTGCTTGCCATATCATTCATCACTTCCACCATCTTTGGCAGAAGCGAAAAAAACGCTACCAGACTGCCTATCGTCAGCCTTCCCTGCAGACAGAACCAGCCGCCTGTCACAAGGCAGAGGATGGAAGAAAGCGTACCCGACAAAATAAAGAAGGCGCGGCCCTTGTACTGATTTTTGTCGTTGCAGATTGCCATGCGAGTCATTTTTTCCACACTCGCTCCATAATCCTCCAAAAGCTTATCCTCAAGAGAATAGCTTTTCACCACCTCCATACCGCCTATCATATCCGCCGACGCGCTGATAATATCCGCTGAATACTGCATGTAGGCCTTGGAGCCCGCCTTAAATTTAGTTGTCAAAAAAGCGCCCAGAGGCAGGCACAGGATAACAGGCAGTATGGATACCAGAAACAGGGGCGGATTCAGATACAGCAAATAAATAAAATAGAAAACCAGCAAGAATGGGTTGGTAATGATAGAAATCAAATCGTCCTGCACAAAGCTGCTGACCCTGTTCACATCATCCGTCAGCCTTGATAAAATATCTCCCGAATGCTTTTTTGCCATATATGCGGCAGTCATAGTGGTAATGTGCGCTGCCGCATCATCCTTTACCTCCTGCAGTATTTTCGTCGCCGCGCTGCCGGAAGCATACCGCATCAGCCACGCAGCCCCTGCGCCGGTTGCCAGCAGCCCCCCGCACCAAAAGAAAATGCTGCCAATATCCGTTAAGCTTCCTGCCGCAAGCCCGTCAATCACGCGCCTCAAAAGCGCCGCTCCCAAAACCCCGCAGCCGGCACACAATGCGCCGGCAAACAGGGCAAGCAATATAAGCCTTGCGTACCTGCCTACATACCGCAGAATCCAAATCAGGCCTTTTTGCGAAACGCCATCCTTTTTCCCCGTTTTGACTTTCCTTATTCCTGCCACAATATCCGCCCCCTGCTCCAGACCTTTTCCCCCTTGTGATTATAGTTTGCTTCTATTCGTCCGATGCGCCAGCACATCGAAAACTGTCCGATTATCTCCATTGCCTCTTCCGCATATTTTTCCGGCACAGCCGCCACCATACCAATTCCCATGTCAAAGTGATAGGCAAACACGTTTTCTCCAATCATATCCTGTGCAAACAGAAACTGATACAAAGGCATAACCGGAACAGAAGACAAATCGATACATACTCCCAGCCCCTCCGGTATCCCCTGCCAGCTTTTCTCTTTCAGCAGGGCATTGTGAATCCGAAACGCCTTGTGCAGATATCCCTTCTCCTGCAATGCCATGATTTCTCTTGTCGCCGCCTGATTTGCCTTCATCAATTCATCAAGGAAAAATCTGTTTTCGTCAATCAGAGCATGACAAAGCTCCGGTTTTTTATTCAGCATAATCTTTACAAAAGGAAATGTGGTTCCGTTTATACCCTCTGCCTTTATGCCAATCAGGACGTCCCCTTCCCGCAGGCGGCTCCCTGTCAGAATTTTCTCCTTATCCTGTACCCCCACAACCGTAACGCTCAACTCATACTCTTCGGCATTGTAATTGACCGGCTGGGCTGAAATTTCCATTCCGGTAAATAAAACCTTATTTTTATCACATACTTTCCGAAAGGTCTGCGCCATCAAATACAACTGTTCCTGATTGTAGTTTCCGCACACTATCATTGCCTTTAGCATCACCGGCTTCATACCGTGCTGCAATGTATAATTCATGGCGCCCGCCGCCGTATCCGCACAAATCTCCTGATTATACCGATACTCCTTTGCCAGCTTTTCCTTGGAGCCCGGGACACAGGTAATGCAGGAATATACCGGCTCCTTCATCTGGGAGGTGTCTATTTGAAACAGACAGGTATCCGCATAATCCGCATATAGTATATTGTCATCCACCGTATTAAGCTTTTGTATTTCCCTTTTTAATGCATGCAGCCTTTCCGAATCCAATCCGGAATCCCGATAAGTAATACGCCTGTCTTTCCATTCCTCTTCATTTAACAGCGCATCCACCGTTACATGCAACAACTTTGAAATACCGTGCAGCATTTCGACCGTGGGCAGACTCTTACCCGATTCCCACTTTGAAACAGCCTGATAAGAAATATGAAGAAAATCTGCCAGCTCCTTTTGCGTAACGCCTCTTTCCTTTCTGAAAAAAGCAATTCTTCTGCCAATCTTTTCTTTGTCCAGCATATACCTTATAACCTTTCCACAGTCCATTGCCCTGACCGTATCTCAAATATATCACGCCAATACCTTGATTGACAATAATCGCTTTCGCGATATCCTTTTAGAGGGCTCAACTTGTGGTTGAGCCCTCTGTTTTTTACATGATTCCCTTTACTCGCACGACGAAGACATTCGGTCCATACCACAGGCAGTTGCCCTTTCTATAAGGCAGCGGTCATTCACCACCGCCTCATAGAAGCGGTAGCCGCCGGAAAAGTTGTAAGCTTCATAGCCGTTGCCTTCCAGTATACGAACTGCAATATAGCTGCGCAGACCGCTTTGACAGATTACATAAACTTTCCTGCCTTTCTCAATTTCCGCCAGACGTTCCCGCAATTCATCCACAGGAATATTCCGAAACCCGTCGATATGCCCTCTTCCATATTCGCCTGCGGTTCTGACATCTAGCAGCGTGACACTGCCATCTTGTGGCAGGCTGTCCAGCTCCTTAAGATGCCACTGTTTCAATACTCCCCTGCATATATTGTCAATCAGAAAGCCAGCCATGTTCACAGGGTCTTTTGCAGAAGAATACGGCGGTGCATAGGCAAGGTCCAAATCCTTCAGCCTAACGGCCTGCCAGCCGGCACAAATCGCAGTGGCAAGTACATCAATGCGCTTATCCACCCCTTCATACCCCACAATCTGAGCCCCCAGCAAACGATAGGTTTCTTTTTCAAAAACCACCTTCATGGTCATTACCTTGCCGCCCGGATAGTACCCGGCGTGGCTTAAAGGGGAAAGAACCACCTTGTCCGCATCGATGCCCGCTTTTTTTGCGGTGGTTTCGTTGATGCCGGTGGCGGCTGCGGTCATGCCGAATACCTTGATGACGGAACTTCCCAGAGAACCCGGATAACGGCTGTCCCCACCGCAGACGTTGTCGGCGGCGATGCGCCCTTGCTTGTTGGCAGGACCCGCCAGGGAGATCAGGGCATCATTGCCGGTCACGTAATGTTTTACTTGCACCGCGTCGCCCACGGCGTAAATGTCGGGCGCGGAGGTTTCCATCCGGTCGTTGACAATGATGCCGTCCTTGATGCCAAGTTCTAATCCGGCCTCCTTGGCGAGGCGCGTGTCCGGGGTGACGCCGATGGCCAGCACCACCATGTCGGCGTGAAGCGGTTCGTCGTCCTTTAAAAGTACGTCCACGCCGTCTTCTGTC
>ERZ778503.1375-NODE-1375-length-17029-cov-4.792153_pt1 | contig 17029 bp, 16 predicted proteins | sample MGYA00510047_ERZ778503 | MGnify/ENA primary metagenome ERZ778503 (study PRJEB29527, sample SAMN07138965) | mouse gut metagenome | material: feces | host: mouse | place: China:Nanjing | collected 2016-01-25 ... | reverse complement strand
CGAATCTTTTTTTCATGTCAAACGGGTGCAATTACGTATGAAAAGTACCTTTTTATTAGCAGTGATGGTTTATGGCGTAGCGAAGCCGAGAAAAGAATAAAAGAAATCAAAGATCAACAAGAAGAAAGGGAGTATTATAGAAGAAACCAACATACCATAGAGGGATTAGAAAGGTATCTTTATAAATATCCGCAAGGCATCTTCTCACAAACAGTACGAAAATCATTGAATGATAAAAAAAGAAATAGGATTGTTAAGCTTATAACAATATGCACCGCAATACTTATTGCTGCATTTGTTCTCTGCTATATAAATTATCATTCCTCATCCTATATATCCTCTGATAGCGATGTTGCTTTTTGGAAAAAAGGCGGCACCGCCACATGTGATATATCAACCGATGCAATTAGTGAAAATGTTCAAGCTTATGTAGCAGAAGATTGGATTAAGGCAACTATTGGAAACGGTTCTCTCGTTATAAAAACCTCACCAAATCATGGAGATTCTCGGAATGCCACCGTTCATTTGTATGCATACACTACGTTGTTTGGAATAAACTTATGGAAAAAGGAGTTCAATGTTTCCGTAAAGGAAGAGTCTGGTTTGTCTACTTTCTTGACAGTAAGTAATTCTTCTTATTCTTTTGACAAATACGGTACAGGAGAATTTGGATGTTCTGTTGAAACGGACGGTATGAATCTAAACATATCTTCAGATGCTGATTGGATTGTACTTAAAAAGAATGTGGCAGAAAACGGAAACAACTTTAAGGCGAAATTAACTATTACAGCAAAAACCAATGAGAGCGGTGAAAGAACAGGGGTGATATTAGTAAAAAGTGACAAATTTGAAAAACGCATATCTGTTAAACAAAATTCCGGATTAGCATCCTACTTCACTGTTTCGCCTAATAGCATAGTGGTGGCCGAAGAAGGAACAGAGGAGGGTTATTGCTATTCTGTTGATGTTAATACGGATGGTACTACATGGTCTGTTTCCGATGCACCTGATTGGTTAACAGCAGAAGCGAAAATTCAAAATGGAAAACTCCATATCACATTGCCTGAGAATAATGGAAAAATTAGAACAGGAACAATTACTGTTATTTCAAACAATGGGGATTCACGAGAAATATCTGTGAAGCAATGGGGAGATCCTACGGACTTTAGTGCATCAAATAGTACCGTAAGATTTGGAACTTCAAGCGATTATGAATATATTGGTATATCAAATAATAGTAGAAAGAACCTATCTGTGAGTGATGATGAAAATTGGCTTAGTGCGACCGTTATAAATAGTTCAAGAATAAAGGTTTCATGTTCTCAAAACAATAGTTCTCCCAGAAGTGGAACTGTAACCGTTACTTGTGGTAATGAAGAGGTTTCTATTACTATCAAGCAAGACGGTTGGGCAGAGTGTTCAAGTTGTGATGGGAATGGTCAAGTTGGATGTAACAATTATCAAGCCTCATGGAAGTATTATCCATTTTATAATGCAAACTATCATCAAGTATACCAAGTTACAGGCCAGTATTATAGCTATGGTGCCTGGTTCCCTCAATATGGTTGGGTAAATTGTCCGACATGTGGAGGTGATGGGAAAATCAAATGTACACGATGTGATGGTCGTGGAAAAATTCGGAAATCATACTAGATTTTGATTGTTGTTTTGATAGTCGTCACCCCAATCATCGGTGACGCACTGTATGTATAGCATTTATTAGGGAGGGCAAGGTTACTTGGAAGTCTCGATAATCATAAAAACAAAACACATAGAAGTTGCGCCCGGCACAAATAAGGGTAATAGCATATGAAGTACCTCAGAATTCTATTTATTGGCATCATCTGCTGTTTGTCATTTCAAGCCATGGCGCAAAGCAATGGTGAAAGGACTACGTCTGAAATCGAATACGCAGTAAAACAGATTTGCAGAATCTGCCCTACTTATATGTGGGATAGTTGGAGATTCCGAGACATTATGTATGAGAAGGAATCGAATACAGTCTATTTCGTTATTCAACTGAAAAAATGGAAAAACGTCAATGAAAGCATCACCCCTGAAAAAATGAAAGAACAGACGTATTGGATAGTTGAGAATTTTAAGGAAGCCTATGAATCTCTTATATCCGATAAAAGTATTTATTGCGATGGGGATTTCATGCTTTACCTATCCGTTGGGACTTTGTTGCATAAGTTGGCAATGACAGATGCCAATTTGCAGATTATTTTTTTAAAGCCAGACCAAGAATGTATCATTCAGAAGGATATACCAATGGTAGTGGACGGAAAGGATATTAACAGGATATTCAACAAGGAGTAAATTGATGATAAAGAACATTGGGCATTACATAACTATAGTATATATTATGCTCACCGTGTCAGTAGCAGTTTCTGCTCAGACACGGCGAGCTATTGTCATTGGCATCGGTCAACAGGAAGATAAGGCATGGGGGAAGATTAATGGTGACAAGGATGTGCCTTTTGTAGAGGAGATGCTTAAAAACGCAAAGTTTAAGACTGGTAATGTCAAGAAGCTTGTGAATCAGCAGGCGACGAAGGCGGCTATTGTGAATGCCTTCAAGTCATTGGCATCGCAATCCGGGCGTGGGGATATGGTGTATGTACATTTCTCCGGGCATGGCCAACAGATGAAAGATGTGCATAATGATGAGAAGGACGGACTGGACGAGTGTTGGATTCCATACGATGCATACAGAAAGCCATGTGAGAAAGATAGAGGAGAGAAACACCTCACGGATGACGAGGTGAACTACTATCTGAATGCCATCAGAGACAAGATAGGAGATACGGGCAAGATGCTGGTAGTAATAGATGCTTGCCATAGCGGTGATGCAACACGTGGTGATGAGGATGAAGTGGTGCGTGGCGTGGAAGACATATTCGAAGCCATCAAATCCTTTATCTGGGGAGCTTCTACTGATAAAGGCAAGACGGATGTAAATCTAAATGCCCAGGTGAATAAGGAAAGGTGGATTACCATCAGTGCCTGCAAAAGTGACCAAGTGAACATTGAAATGAAAAGTCCGGCTGTGGGCAAACTTACCTACGCAATATATAATAAGGTAAAGGAAAGCACAGGAAATGACAACGATGATTTCTTTAGAAGAATAAGAATGTTTGTCAATTCCAATACGGGCAGCAGACCTCAATATCCGGTAATGACTGGCGAGACCGATAGATTTAGAATAACAGACATCATACAGTAATGGCAAAAACAATACAATTCAGAGCCCCCATACAAGAGAACGAAGCACGACTTGTAGCGGGTATGGTAGACAAAAGGCGGCGCACTCAGTACGAGTTATACGCATATTGCTCCGATTACTTTTGGGACAACTATAGAGGTGTGTTCTTCGCTGAAGAAAATGCAGCGGCAGAGATACTGCAGAACACCTTCATAGCCTTCTGGGAAAACATTGAAAGAAGAAAAATTTATGTGGAGGATGGAATCGTGATGGGGAAAGACCAAAGGCCCCTGAACGGCAGCATCCTCACCTACTTTATGAGCATAGCACGCAACAAGTATTTAGAATACGGACGTGAGCATCCTGTATATGCTGACCCCGAAACTGAATTAGGACGGTTGCTAAGGGCTGAAGGGTTCGACCCCAACGATTATATAGATATGCTCTATGATTCGAGCGAGAACTTGATGCTTGACATTATAGCGGATGTCATATCACACATGTCACCAAGGTGCAGCCAGATACTCACTAAATTCTATTACGAAGAGAAGAAACTGGAGACTATCCTGAAGGAAATGCCGACAATAGAGTCATACGATGCCTTGAAGACGAAGAAGAACAAGTGCATGAACTCTTTGCGCAAATCAGCGAGGGAAATATACAAGAGAAAGTTGAACTCATAAAAGGACTACAAATATGGACGAAAAGTTTCAAGACAGAATAGACAACTACCTGCTTAACCGCATGGATGATGCCGAAAAGACGGAGTTCTTGCGTGAGGTGGAACAAGATGAAGAGAAGAAGGAACAACTGGAGTTTACACAGGACGTGAAAGACTGCATCCGAAGTCGTGAGGATAAACTAAAGGCACTAAAACAGTTCCAACGACAGTATGAACAGGAACGGAGAGCAGCTGCTTATCGCGCTACAGGTACTGAACGTGCAGCATGTTATTGTCCTGCTCCAGAGGTTGCAGCAACAGAGCCAGTGCGGTCAAAGAAGAAGATATGGCTGTGGATTTCTGGTGTGGCAGCTGTGCTTGTTGTAGGCTTCTTTGCCATCAAGCCAATGTTTGATTATGAGTCATCTCCTAACTGTAACGGGGCACCTATGGAGCAGATGCGTGGAGGGGATGAAGTGTTCAGCCCTGCCCCAGCAGACAGTACGGGCAACGATACCATAAAGTATAATATCGAGAAGAAAGTAAATCCAGATGAATAGAATCATAGTATTCGCATTGATGCTTTTCTGCATGACACTGCAGATAGAAGCCCAGACCCTGTCAGAGGAAGAAGTGACTGCTAAAATGTATCAGGCATTTGAACTGAACAAAGCCGGCAAGAAGGCAGAAGCACTTGAGTTGTTTCTTATTGTTGGAGAGAATACCAAGCAGCAACGCAACGAAGGCGAGCGGCAAGTGTACGTTTGTAGTCAGACAATGGCATGTCAGTGTTATGAATTGCTTGGCAGGTATAAAGAAGGGTATCTCTTGGGAAAGAGTTTGCTTCAAGGTAAGTTGAATGATACAGAAAGAAAAGACGTCGGCCATCTCTATGCTATGAATGGCTATATGTATGCTTGCGAATTTATCCAGCGCGATGAACAAGGACGTGCCGATTATAAGCGTGGAAGGGAACTCATATCAGAAATACTTCCCTATTCTGACGGTCAGGTAAAAGAATACGCAGAGACAAAGATTCCTCTCTCATGGTATTTTGAGGGAGCGCAATATGCGATGACACAGAGTTATGACGAGGCGCTTTCTTCGTATGAAAAAGCCTTGAATGGGTTCAGGGATTTGGGTAGGGTGTCTGAAGAAGTAGATGTACTCTCTGGCATAGCATCGGTAAAAGCACACCTTTGCAAGTTTGACGAAGCAAAGCGAGTTTACTATCAGGCATTTGTCTTGGCAAATCAAAATGGCAAGGTGAACAAGCAGATGGATGTGTTGAAGGAGTTGTGGTCTCTGGGTAACACCACGGGTGACATGAAACTGATACGCTCCACTTCGGCTTCCATGGACTCGTTAGTGGAAAAGGCAGGAGATGTGAAAATGAAATTTGCATACTACCTTCAAAAAGGTGACGAGGCGAAATCCAAAGGTCAGTATAAATTAGCCGAGAAGTGGTATATAAAGGGAAAGGAACTGGCTGAAGGGGACAACAAAGACACATTTGCGGCAAGTAAACATCTGGCATATAACAAGCTGAGAAATCTATACATTGCCATGGGGCAATATGACGATGCCATCGCATACGGTCGCAAAGTGTTGGAAGAATACCAGAAGCAGATGAACCCAGAGGAAGATGCGTATTATCTTCCATATAGTATGATGGCAGACATCTATAGACTGAAAGGAGACAAGGAGAATTGCTTTGCATGTATAGACTCCCTCTTTAAGAGTGAAAGCAGGATGAAAGAGCCTAGGGAATTGTGCCAGATGTATTTGGTTCGGGCACGCTGCCATAATGGCTTCAAAGAATACTCCGCAGCTCTCGCAGACTATAAAAAAGCAGATGAAATACTTGCATCGAAATATCCCCAAACGGAAGAGAACAGGATAATGCTCCTTGCATCCATGGGAGGAACGGAACATCGCCTTGACATGTATGATGAGTCTGAAAAGCATTATAAGCTCTATGCGGATTACACAAAGCTACTTTATGGAGAAAAGAGCATGGAGTATATCAATGCGCTAATGATGCTCGCCAATGCAGAGGGATTCTCCAAACATCTTGATGCTGGTTGCACACACTATACGGATGCCGCTTTCAGGTTGAAAGCGTTAATGAAGGAGCGTATTCCGATGATGAGTGTCGAGGAACGTGAGAACTTGTGGTCGCCAGTGTCTTCACTGTTCACGATGATGACACCATACGCCATTGAAGCCAACAGATACCAGGACGAGTTTACCGCAAGCTGCTACGATGCGCTTGTCATGTCGAAGTCTTTTCTGCTGGAGTCTGAACGCTCGTTGTTTGACGTGGTAAAGAAAGAAGGTACTGATGATGACATGAAAGACTATATGCTGCTTACCTTGATGAAGAAACAAATCAAGGAGTGGGAAAAGGACTATGCGCATCATGCCGACAGCATATTAAGTATGTCCCAACGGGCTGAACGATTGGCGGTTCGCTTAGCTGAACGATGCCGAAGCTTCGGCAATATCACACGTTTCATGGATATAGACTATGCGACAGTTAAGAGTGCTTTGAAGTTCAATGAAGTGCTCCTGGACTTTACGGATTATGTATCAGAAACTGTAGGGCGAAAATATGCAGCCTATATCATCAACAAGGAGGATAAATATCCATTGGTGAAATACCTTTTTGCTGAAAGGCAGATTGACTCGTTGGGTGTCACCCGACCGGATATGTATTACAATCAGGACTATGCCCCAGAGGTATTGAAACTGTTGTGGGAACCATTGAAAGAGCACATAGCAGAAGGTGCGACAGTCTATTATGTCCCTTCACAACTGCTGTTCCAAGTGTCATTAGAGTCATTGCCTCTGGCTGACGGTTCGTTATTGGGAAACCATTACAACTTCGTAAGGTTGTCTTCCGCAAGGGAACTGGTAAAGGCGCAGTCGCCAGTCTTGGCATTTGCACCGCATTCTGCGGTGTTATATGGTGGACTGCAATACGACATTCAACCGACAGCAATGGTTGAGGAGGCGAAGAAATATGATTTGACAGATTTGTTGGTTATGCGTGGCGACATGGTTCGTGGGGATTCTGTCTTCTGTGAACTTCCTGGCTCCAAGCAGGAGATTATGCAGATTGAGTCTCTGCTGAAAGCCAGCAAGTGGCAGGTAACACCCCGAATGGGAATGGAGGGAACTGAGGAGTCGTTCCTCAGTATGCACGGAAATGCGCCGCAATTGTTGCAGATAGCCACTCATGGATTCTATTATACTCCTGAACGTGCCGCCCATGTAGATTACCTTAAAGGCTATTCTGATGCCATGATGCTCTCTGGCATTGTCCTCTCTGGAGGTAATGCGGCATGGAGGGGTAAGGATTTGCCTGATGGAGTGTTGGGAGGTATTCTAACAGCCAACAACATAGCTCGCCTCGACCTGAGCGGCACGGAGATGGTTGTGCTCTCTGCCTGTCAGTCGGGCCAAGGCAAGGCTACTTCCGAAGGTCTTTACGGTTTGCAGCGTGCCTTCAAAAAAGCCGGTGTTGGCACTATGGTCATGGCTCTATGGAGTGTCAGCGACAAGGTGGCTACAGAGTTTATGACTACATTCTATGAACAAATGGCTTCCAAAGAATGCAACTGGAACAAACGCAAGGCATTTGAGAAAACGAAATCAATCATCCGGGAGAAATATCCCGACCCGTTCCATTGGGCGGCATTTGTGATGCTGGATTGAGACATACAACACACGAGTTAGAAACTGCACCAGTCAACAAGTTTGATTAGGTGCAGTTTTTTTATTGATAGATATGGTTACTAATCACGCTCATATACCATAAAGAGTATAATAAATATTATTGAATATGAACTATAATAAGAAAAATGAATACGGTTAACGATAATTAGCATAATCATGCAGGTTGTCGTGCATGGAAAGCTCGTCGGGGCTGACTGCTCAGCCCCTTGCCGCATGGCGTTCCCTCCGCAGATGAGTATTTATGTCTTTTCGGACTTGAACCCATCGACATACGGTTTTCCTTGCGTGACTACCGCGAAGGCTTGCCTTACGAGCTTGTTGGCGACAGCGACGATCGCCACCTTGCCCGGCTTGCCATTAGACCGCAAACGGTCGAAACATGCCTTGCACTCGGTATTACACCTGAACGATGAGAATGCCGCCACATAGAGTTGGCTTCTGAGGTTTGAATCCCCGTTTCGGTTGATGTGATCTTTGACATTGACTGACGTACCGGATTGTTGGTAAGTAGGCGACAAGCCTAGATAACGGGTCAGTTGCTTGGCATTATCAAAGTAGGAGAATCCTCCGGTGGCTACAATGAGTGCGGCTGCCAGCGTGACACCAATACCTTTGATGGAAGTGAGCAAGTCCATCTGTTTCTTGTACTCACTTTGCGCCAAGGAAGTGATTTTCTCTTCCATCGCCTTGATTTGCTTTTCGAGGAATGCAATCGTCTTTTCGATGGTTTTCTTGCATTCAGGGTCGAAAGAAGGAAGAACCTCCAGGGAACCTTTGAGGTTGTGCGTTGCCACAAGCTGCTTTTTGAGTTGGCGCAGTACCGTGCGTTTCTGCTTCAGGATGAGGATTGAATCGCTGCGTAACTTGTAAGGAGCCGGCTGCATCCTCTCGCCGTACAGGGCTATCAGACGGGCATCAATCTCGTCCGTCTTGGTGACGGATAGCATGACACGGGCGAAGTTCTTTATCTTCAGCGGATTCTCAAGGCTGACGGTAATCCCGGCTTCGGAGAGCAGGTAAACGAGCAATGCGCTGTAATTGCCGGTGGCTTCCAAAACGCAGTGGTGTTCGGCTGCTGAAATGGTCTGGATGAACTCATGTACACCTTTTACCGTGTTCTTGAATGTTTTTGTCCTGCCTGTCTTGGCAGACGAATAAGCGACAACGAAAGTCGCCTTGCTGACATCGATTCCAACGTAGGTCATAGTCTAAAACTTTAATTAAACAACATCATTACATCATGAGCCATCATTGCGAATGCGGGGTCTGAAAGCCCATTGAACTATCCGGTTTCTGATGTAAGAGTGTGGGGGCGAAACATATTCAACGGTCTTTATGACTAATGAAACATCGGTCTTATTCCACACTCTGATGTTGAAACTTTATGCAAAAGTATAACGATTAAATAATATACAATGAGACAAGAAGAAATAGTGAATGAAATCAAAAAGAAATGTGGGCATGTGGAAATGTTTCCGTCAATGGGTTGGCATTTTATCTACCACGACAGGCATTTTTTTTATATGACTGGGAGAAATGAGGATATGATACGTTTCTGTGTCCCTCATTTAGTAAAGGCAAACGAGTACAACACTGAATTATTGTCGGAAGCTATCAATGAGACAAACAGGAGCGTAAAATTCATCAAGGCTGTCAAACTGGACTGTGGTAGCGTTTCATTGGATTATGACCACAAGACGACATCAGATGAATCGGCAGATACGATTGTCCCTCATATCATCAATGCCTTGGATTTCGCCTCGACCTATTTACTCAACAAACTGAAAAGGACATGAAAAAGTTAATCTCAATTATAATCATAACGCTCGGCTTTCTGCCCCTTATGGCGCAAAATGACTACTATATCAAGCAAGCCCAATCATATCAGCGTGAGGCGGAATACTACACGAAGCAGGCATTGGGCTATGAGCAAGAAGTCGATTACTATAACCGACAAGCGCAAGGTTATCTCAGAGAGGCTGAATACTACTCGAAGCGGAAGAACTACGATAGTGTGAAGACATATCAGCAACGGGCAAAGAATGCCACGGACAAGGCAGAAGATTACGCTCGAAAAGCAAAGAATGCCCGAGAACGTGCTCAGGACTATATGAGAAAGGCGGAGTATGCGCTGAAGAGAGCAAAATAATACCACCACAGATTTAAAACAAACCATCAAATACAACAACAATGAGAACATTTACTACACATCTGCAGACCATGATTCTAATGGTTCTGTTCGCATTTGCAACAGTTCAAAAGGCGAATGCTTCGGCAAAAGCCGGAGAAGCATCAGTCTATGAAGGAAGTACCGTAACCATAGCGTTGGCAGACACTTACAAACGTACACTTATGCAGTCAACGGGTGTTACCTATCAGTGGTATTCCGAGAACAATTCGTATGCCACCGTGACCAGTTCCACTCGCTATAATGCCACTGTCAAGGGAATCAAGGCAACATCTTCGTGCAAAGTGTATTTTAAATGTAGCTATTTCATTGATGGCTTCTATCGCACTATGGACTTTTACTATACGATCACCGTAAAATCGACAAGTGTCAGTGTAACAAGTGTAACACTGAGCCAATCGTCCATCAGTATGAAAGAAGGGAATACCTACCAACTGTCAGCCTCTGTCTATCCGACAAATGCTACGAACAAGAATGTAAACTGGTCAAGCAGCAACACATCAGTGGCTACGGTGAATAACGGACTTGTGTCGGCAAAGTCTGCGGGAACTGCTACTATTACATGCCGTGCTGCGGATGGCAGTGGGAAATATGCTACTTGCAAGGTGACGGTAGAGTCTGCAACGGTATATGTTACAAGTATAACACTGAATAAGACTTCTGCTTCTCTGTATGTTGGAGAAACCACACTACTTAATGCAGCTGTTAGCCCAAGGTCGGCGACCAACAAAAGTGTTAGTTGGACATCCGATGACGCGTCTGTTGCCACGGTTTCATCTACAGGACTTGTTACTGCAAAATCTGCCGGCACTGCCACCATTACATGTAAGGCAAAGGACGGAAGCGGGAAACAAGCAACGTGCAACATATCGGTAAAAGAGAATGTAAAGCCGACCTCTATAACGCTCAGCGCATCCAAGGCTTCACTCACCGAAGGAGAAACATTACAATTGACAGCCACGGTAAGTCCATCTGATGCTGTCGATAAAACCGTGACATGGATGAGCGACAATACAACCGTCGCAACCGTGGACAACAAGGGCTTAGTCACAGCAAAGTGTGCCGGCACAGCCAACATCATTGCTACAACTTCCAACAATCTTGCCGCTGTCTGTGCAATAACCGTAAATGAGGAAGTCATAGGAGAACCAACAGTATGGTCTGGGAATTATAGGGTTGCATCCAGTCATGTGGAGAACAATCCCACGAGGGAGTATCAAGATGGATTCGAAATGACTATTACTGAGAAGAATGGATCGTATTATATCACTTCCATGTTTGGTGATGACCTTACAGAATACAATGACGGAGGATTCAAGTTGTATGACAATGGAGATTGTACTGCAAAGATTGATGTCTCATACTACAATATCCTGAAATATACCGATAATGACAGTCCGTTATATGCAATATATGTGTTTGATGAGACAACGGATGATTGGGCAGACACATGGATACTGAAAATGAATGAAGACGGAACGATAACTGTAGGGGACTTCTATGTAGCAGCCTTTACATGGGTGGAAGATGAGGGAAAATGGAAAAATGGACAGTTGGAGGCATTGTATTACAGCATGACGGCAAAGATAGAAGATGTCACAGGCATCTCTGAGGTTATAGACGAATCGCCTGGTATTCATATTGAGAATGGAACTGTCTGGGTAGATGAAGCGGCATACATTACGGTGTATAAAGATAATGGTATCAAGGTCTATTCTGGAAAGACCAACCGCATCGAGAACCTGTCCAGAGGGTTGTATATTATCAAGATAGGCAGTCATAGCAAGAAAATTGTGATAAAATAAAGCCCAAGGGGTTACTTGCCCTAACTGTCTTTCATAAATAGACAAAGGAACAATAATAACAAACTTAGAAGTTGCGCCCGATGACGTATTAGGGTATAAGACAATGAAGAAGATTTTTGCAGTTGCATTTGCTCTCATCGCTTTAGTAGGTGCCAATGCACTTTACGTAAATGCGAAAACTACCAATGCTGAAGTTGCGCCAGTGACATCAGATGTCACTGTGCATGTAGCAGGGAATGATGACGGACACTGTCATTATTGTGGTCCCAACAAATGCCCCTATTTTAGAGCGAAGAGCGGCGCAGACCCTACGACATGTAAATGCGGACATTCCAAGCGTTCTCATATTGACAAGTATTGAGCAAATATTATTACCTAATTCTTGAAGTTGGGCGCGTTACAAATCAAGCGTATATAGAAATGAAACATTTTGGAATTTTGTTATTAATGATGTTTATGTGCTTAATAGCAAGCGCACAGATGGTTGGGGGCTTCCAGCAAGGAAACGATGGACATATCTATTTTGTTGCGAATAATCAAACAGGTTCAACATTCAATATACAGATTGTCGCTGCCTCTACGGACCGGAATAATTCTGAAACTAAGACAATGACACCTAACGGAGGCTTCTATCTTGGGCCTACAACCCCATGGAGATGGTATTGGAAGAGAGGAGATAAAATTTCAGTTGTCTATGCCAATGGACAGTCTCAGACGTGGGTCTGCCCTCAAAGTGACAGTGCTTACAATCGTTCTAATGTTACATTTCGAGGGAAACATTGTACAGGAACGGTCGGTTGTAGTTGTTCGGGGTTCTCTCCCATCACCAATGGAGATGTATGGCAACAGGCATACTGCAAGCATTGCGGACACAAAAAGAGTTGTCATAAATAGAAGGGTATTATAAGACAATGACATAAAGAGGTGGGAGCATGACGTTCCTGCCTCTCGTCAATTGAATTACTCATCACATTAAAACGAACAATTATGAAGCGGTTTAAGAACAATGAGACCATTGAGGTCTTGGGAGCATCATTCAATGGCGTGAAAGACATGATAGAACACGCAAGGAAGCGCATACCTAAGGACGGAGTGTATGTGGGTGAAGATTCACAACTCTACCCTTGCTTTGACAGTGAAGACTATATGTATGAAAATCGGCATTTCACGAATCTGGTGTTTGCCAAGAGTCAGGATGAGGTGGATAATAAACTGACTATATTGGAGCAGATTAGTCAGTTGTCATCCAACTACAACAAACTAACTGCCGAGCTTCACCCCATGGCTTATTGGGAGGGCGATACTTGTCATGATGTGCTGTTGACAGAGATGGATGATAAGTAATCTGACATTATTGTAATTTTGGTAATAAACATTAAATAAATCCGTTATGCAGAGAATTGACTATAACACGATGGAGGCTGGTGTTGAGAGCATCTTCAAGATGTTGGCTCAACGAGTGGATGACAAGCAGATGCAGCTTGTCCGCAACGCATACGAACTGGCAGCGGAGGCACACAAGGAGCAGAAACGCAAGACGGGTGAGCCTTATATCATTCATCCGATAGCTGTGGCACGTATTGTGGCTGAGGAACTGGAGCTTGGTGCCAATCCCGTGATGGCGGCGTTCCTGCACGACGTGGTGGAAGATACAAAATACACCATCGAGGATATCCGTGATCGTTTCGGGGAGGATGTGGCTTTTCTTGTGGGTGTAGTGACCAAACAGAAAAAGGAGAAGTATGACAAGTCGAAGCAGGTGGATAACTACCGTCAGATACTGGCATCGGTACAATATGATGTGCGTGCTATCTTGGTAAAACTTGCCGACCGGCTGCACAATATGCGTACTCTGGCAAGTATGCGTCCTGACAAGCAGATGAAGATTGCCGGGGAGACTGATTACTTTTATGCCCCGCTTGCCAACCGCCTTGGGCTGTATCATGTGAAGACCGAGTTGGAAAACCTGTCGTTCCATTACCGCTGCCCTCGCGAGTACGAGCAGATAGAAGGGATGTTGAAGGAAATGAAACTGGCAGAGGAGAAGAACCTCGAATGTTTCATTTCAAAAGTCAGTGAACTACTGGAAGACAATGGCATCAAGGTAAGGATAGAGCTGCGCTACCGTATGCCCTATAGCATCTGGCGCAAGATGCATTCCAAGGGGTGCGACTTCCACCACGTGGATGGCAAGCACTATATCCGCATCATTTATGATGCAATAGACCTGCAAGAGGAGAAGAAACTGAGCCTGTATATCTATGCCGTTCTGTCTGACTATTTCAAGGAGCGTCCCGGGAGTGTGGCCAACTATATCAATGCTCCCAAGGAGAACGGCTATCAGAGCTTCCATGTGAAGCTGCTCAACGACCAAGGCGGTTGGGAGGAGATTCATATCTCGTCTGAACGAATGGTCAGAAACTCTCGTCTTGGTTGTACGGCTGAGAGAACGGAGGAGAATGTGAAGGCTTGGCTTAAGAAGTTTAAGGAGGTGCTGAAGGATGTGGCTTACCATAGTCACGAGATGGACTATATGGACGGAGTTACGGCATCGTTCTACAATGATGATATCATGGTGTTCACACCTCGGGGTAAAGGTGTCATCCTGCCCAAGGATGCTACGGCGTTGGATTTTGCCTTTGAAATTCACAGCGAGGTGGGACTACATGCAGAGTATGCCCGCATAAACGGCAGGCTTTGCTCAGTGAAGACCGTGCTGCATCGTGGCGATTGCGTGGAAATAGGAACAGACGATGATGCCCTGCCAGAGGAAGAATGGTTGAAGCACGTGCTGACCTACAAGGCAAAGCGCATACTCCGTAGTCATTTTGCCAATAAGGAAAAGATACCATACGTCCGTTGCTCCTGCTGCCATCCGTTGCCGGGGGACGAGGTGATAGGTTTCAAAGATGCAGAAGAAGTTGTCACGCTGCACAAACGCAACTGTCCTGATGCCATCCGTATGGCTTCAGAGCAAGGCGACTCCATCGTTGCCGTCAACTTTGAGGAACAGGAAGGTTTCCTCTTCCCCGTCCGTGTCTGCATCCGTGGCATTGACCGCCATCACCTGTTGAGCGATGTGGTGGCATGCATCACTGAGAAACAGAACCTCTCTATCTCACGGCTCAGCACCGTGACCGTTGACCGCATCGTAGAGACTTCTGTTGATTTCGCAGTCCATTCGGTAAGTGAGTTGGAGAATGCCATGCAGTCCATTTCGAGTATCAATAACGTGGACGAGGTTTCGAGAATTGACATTGAATAATTTGTGTACAAATATGAAGAATAAATTAGCGGCATTAGCACTCATCATGTCAGGACTATGCTCCTGTCATGGAAACAGTGGTAAACTTGCAGATGACTCATCTACAACCATATCCAGTCTTGGAGTCAATGACAGTCTTGTCATGAGGTATGTTACATGTTCAAAGGGTATGATTGACACACTCATTGCCCAGGGGGATTCCGTTTTTGCCAAAACCGACAAATACTCAATAGAGAATTTGGGATTGGAAAATGAAGAGTACAACAAGTGGTTGGTTGCCTCATACGGTGATACTATTCCTGTCATTGTCTCTATTTATGATACCTATGACAGAATAACGGGTTACAATGAAGATAAGGACAACAACGCTTCCTTTATATGGCATGAGGTGGCAAAGATGCAACTCACCCGTTTCCTTCGGAAAGATGACCATGAGGTGACAAGAGAGAACATCGACAAGGTATTCCACGTCATAGATGATATTCTTGACACTTATCTTGGTGGAAGCCAATATGAGATGAATGTGGCTGCAGCACGCCGGGTGTTGATTGCAGACTACCATTTGCTTGATGCCTACAAGCGCCTGATGGACAGCTATCCGTCTGATGAAATAAAAAAGTTGGTGCATGCAGACTATAAGTATATGCATGATACCTATCAGAAGTATATTGAATATCGGTACGAGCGGGACAGGTACTCAGACTTACCACGAGAACTGGGATGTATTTTCCATGACGCTCTCATGGCAAAGGCAGCTTCCATCAACAAGATGACGGCTATCAAAGTTAGCAATCAAACGATTGTAAAGAACCTCAATGAACATTATTGTCTTAAAGACGGAAAATCCTTCAAATTCACACAAGATATGCTTTATGAATATTTTGGTGACAACTAAAGGCAATCGATATAAATATAGCAAATAAATGAATATAAAATACGCAACGATAAGCAAAACAGGCAGACGTACTAACAATGAAGATACATTCGAGGTTGTTGAAATGTCCGATGGCAACCGTTGGCTGGCAGTGGTATGCGACGGCATGGGAGGTCATGTCATGGGGGAAGTGGCAAGCGAGACGGTTTCAAATGTCATTGTTGATTTCTGGAAGAAACATGCAAATAAGTCTGACGGTAAAGAAAAGATGGAAGAAGTCTGCCGAAAAGCTCGTGTGGCTTTAGATGAACGCTCTTATTCAATGGGACATGTCGAGATGGGCACAACAATGGTGATGGCAAGCATTGAGGGCAGCAAAGTGACTATCGCACATATTGGTGACAGTCGTTGTTATTTGCAACGTCCCGATGAGGGATTACTCTATCAGACAAAAGACCATGTGCGTATTGACTTTGGTTGGGAGGTTGTTGCAAGATGTTTCTTCTCATATCGTCCGGAGATAGCTGTGCCTGATGTGGTACAGTATGAATTACGACCAGGTGACCGTCTGCTGTTGTGCTCGGATGGCCTGTATAAGAGCATGGCTCCAGATATTCTGTTGGCAAGGATGATGGATGACAAACCGCTTGCCGACATTCTTGATGTCTATGATTACCTGTGCGAGAAACAAGGTGATGATAACTATACAGCGATATTGGTTGAAATTACAGAATAAAATGATAAAGACATGAAAAGGAAATATAATGAAAAAGGCAGTGGATTTTATTATTTACAGCATGATACTATTAACGACTGCATCGTGTAATGGATTAACACCAGGAGTGGGCATAAGGGGCATTGTATGCGGTGATAATCTGATGACATTGGACGGCGATACATTCAGAATCCAAGAAAGAATAGATGACAGTATTCTGATTGTATGTCCCTATCCGGAGGATAATGACCACCATTATCTCATTAATTAGGAAAGGAACAGCTTCTATTATATCCAACAATTATCACAAGCGGGTAAAACCATATAAAAAGAAATCGAACAAAACAGGGTAAATCTAACTGATTTATAATTAGTTATGATACAAGGCTGATTTTTGACTGCATTGTTATATTTGCCTAATTTTGGATATAAAAACGTCTGTTTTGTCCCGTTTTTGTCCCGTCTTGAATTATCTTTGCATTGAGCGTAAATAGCTGATAAACAATATAGTAACAAATCAAAGAAAAAGATAACACAGATAGAAAATGGGACGAAAGAAGAAAGAAATCAAAATG
>ERZ778503.1372-NODE-1372-length-17056-cov-5.345391_pt1 | contig 17056 bp, 7 predicted proteins | sample MGYA00510047_ERZ778503 | MGnify/ENA primary metagenome ERZ778503 (study PRJEB29527, sample SAMN07138965) | mouse gut metagenome | material: feces | host: mouse | place: China:Nanjing | collected 2016-01-25 ... | reverse complement strand
TACAAGGATGAGGAAGACCGGCGGTCTGACTTCGGACGAGGAAACCGAGCTGAAGAACCTGCTGGGCAAGCGCGGGAGTCTGTCAAAGGATATCCGGAAGAATGAGGTGGACGCTTATTTCGCCGATCTGACGGGCATCAGCAATGAGACCCTTGCCGAACAGATAAAGCAGCGGAAAACCCTGCTTGCCCGGATGTTCGTCCAGGAAAAGGAGTACGGCAGAATTACCCAGGGGGACAAGACGCTTACCGGGACTTATACGCGCGATGAACTGAAGTACCAGTTGAACAAGCTGACTTCCGAGCAGAACCGGCGTAATAAGCCTACGGATTCAAGTACCGACTGGGTGGCTGCGGCCAAAGAAAAATACGAGACGGCCCTTAAAGCCTACAATACCTTCCTGCAGGAAACCTCAAACAAACTTTCAAAGGAGGAGTTTGAAAAGAAGGCCAAGGAACTGAAGGACGCCGTCGATACGGCCAAGAAAGAGTATGACAAGGTCAAACCCGGAGAAAACAAGGATGCGGAGAAAGAGCGTAAAAGGGCTGACAAGGAACGGAAAGAGGCCGAACGGCGTAAAGAGGTATCGGAGAAACTCGGACAGGAACTTGCCGAACTGCAACGGAAGAATGACGCGACGGAAGTGGAACTGATGTCCGAAGGTCTGGAAAAGAAACTGCGGCAGATAGACAACGACTATCAAGCCCGTAAGAATGAAATAGCCAAACAGGAAGCCGGCTGGAAGCGTGACAATAAGAAAGCCGGGCAAGACGGTGAGTTGTCAGAGGAACAGCAGGCCGAAATAAAAAAATCCCGTACACTGAATGATTCCCAACGCCAGAAAGAGATAGCGGAAGCCTACCGGGAGGAGTTTGGCATCATGAGGGAGTATTTGCAGACTTACGGTACGTTCCAGCAGCAGAAACTCGCCATTGCGACAGAGTATGCGGAAAAGATACGGCTGGTGGCTTCCGAGAATGAGAAACTGTCCCTGGGTGTTGAACGCGACAGCAGGCTGGCAGGTATCGAAGCGCAGGAACTGAAAGCGAAAATCGACTGGGGCACCGTTTTCGGTGAATTCGGCGGCATGTTTTCCGATATGATAAAACCCGTATTGGAAGATGCGAAAAACTACATGCAGACCGATGAATTCCAAAACGCCGACCACGCCAGTCAGGAAGCACTTGTCGCAGCTGTCCGGCAAATGGAACAGTCGCTGGGTGGTGCGGACAAGGTCAGCTTCAAAAAACTGGGTACCGAAGTCACCGCCTACCAGAACGCCCTTTTGGATTTGAAGGATGCGCAGGCCGAGTATGCGGATATATACGCCGCACTCATTGCCGCACAACAGGAATACATACAGGCGCAGCAGTCCGGGACGGAAGAAGAAAAGGAAGCCGCCCGGCAGGCCTTGGAAACCGCACAGACAAATGCCGATGCCGCAGCCGAGAATATCAGTACCCTTCAGAAGACGGCCGACAACGCACAGCAGTCCCTTTCCAATACGGCAACCGGGCTTAAGACAAGCATGGACAATGTCCGTGACGGCTTGCAGCAAATCGCCTCCGGCAGCATCAGCGGTGCCTATAACGGACTGATCACGCTCGGCAAAGGCGCGAAAGAGCTGGACGGCAAACTGGGTGACGCATTCGGCAAAGTGTCCGACACGCTGGAGGACGTTCCCATCGTCGGCTGGATTGTGAGTATTATCGACCTTTTCAAGGACGGTTTAAGCGTGGTCATCGGCGGTCTGCTCGACGCGGTGTTCAACGCCGTGAGCGGCATTCTTGACGACGTGTTTTCCGGTGATTTGTTCGTGACCATCGGCGAGTCGCTCCTGCAGGGCGTGGGCAAGATATTCGATGCCCTGACATGGGGAGGCTTTTCGTCCTGGTTCGGTAGCGGTGACAGCGACAAGACGCTGCATGAGGATATCGAGTACCTGACGGCCAGCAACGAAGATCTTAAACGGAGTATCGATAATTTGGCCGACAAGATGGACGAGACGGCCGTATCCGATGCCTCCGGCGTGTACGAGCGGCAGAAACAGCTCCTGCAGGAACAGATGGCCAACACGCAGGAGATGATGCGACGTTCCGGTGCCGCCTACAGTAACGGTTTCCTCGGCATAGGCGGTTCCCATTCTTCCAACAAGAAGATAGACGATGCCATGTCCGGTTCCGACTGGGACCGTATCAGTGATGTCGTGGGCAGGCGTATCGGCAGTGCGGGTGACTTTTGGGGGTTGAGCAGCGAGGAGATGGCCAGGGTCGCCGATGAAGCCACCGACCTGTATTCAAAAATCAAGTCCCATGCCGATGACGGCCACGAGAATGCGGCCCAGTACATGGACGAATATATCGATTACTACAAGCAGTTGGAAGAACTGCAGGAGGCCTATTACCAGAAGCTGACCGGTGTCTCGTTCGACAGCGTGCGTAGCAACTTCAAAAATACGCTGCTGGACATGAAGTCCGATGCTGATGCTTTTGCCGAGGACCTGAATGAAACTATGCTGGAGGCGGTGGTCGAGGGTCTGATGAGCGAGGAGTATTCCGGCCGGTTACGTCAATGGTACAAGAACTTTGCCGATTCGATGACTGACGGTTCCATGAGCGATAAGGAAGCAGCGGATTTGCGCAGCGAGTACGAGAAGATAGTATCCGATGCGATAGCCGACCGCAATGCCCTCATGGAAACGTTGGGCATAGACCCTGATGAAAGCGGTACAAGCCAGAGCGCGAAAGTCGGCGGTTTCAATGCCATGACCCAAGACCAGGGCACGAAACTGGAAGGTATGTTCACAAGCGGTCTGCAGCACTGGTCAAGCATCGATGATAAAATGGAGAACGTCATCGACAAGATGAACGTTGCCGAAGGGCATCTTGCCCGGATTGAGGAGAACACCGGAAAAAGTGCAGGCTATTTGGAAAAGATAGCCGAGAACATAGTTAAAATCATTCGTGACGGATTAAAGATGAAATGATATGGACAAGATTTTAGGCGGTCTGGTACTTGTCAACGGTACCGACATCTGGACAATATACGGTGCGTTCCTTGTGGAGGACAAGCGCGGCGGTATGGATAACCTGACCGCCATCCTGACCCCGAGCAAGGCGAAAGCGGACACGGCAGTGGACATCCGGGAAGAGGACGGGGAGAAATACTCCGCGGTGCTTACCCCCAGGAACGAGGCACGCGACGTGACGCTCCATTTCGCCCTGTACAACAAGACGCAGGCCGGCTGGCTGAAGAAATACTTTGAGTTCATCAACTTCCTGAAGCAGGGAAAAGACGGGTGGCTCGACATCTCCTTCCCCCAGCTTGACTTGACACTGCACGTGAAATACGCCGACAGCCCGAAATTCAAGCCGCTTACCTATTTGTGGAAAGAAGGCGTGCATGCCGGCAAGTTCAAGGTGAAGTTCCGTGAGCCTAAACCTATTATATAATCCCGTTTAAATCACGTTCAAACATGCTTCTAACGATATACGACAGCAAGGGCGACAAAAGAGCCGACATCGCGGCGGAAGACAGCAGCACGCAGCAGAAGGAGGTACAGGGGGACAATGTCTTGACCCTCTCCTTCACACACTATGCGCACATCCCCCTTGACGTGAACGACTACACGGACTATGAGGGCGAGCGGTACTGGCTGACCGAAAAATACACCCCTGCACAGAAAAGCGAGGGCGAGTGGGAATATGACCTGAAGCTGTACGGCATAGAAAGCCTTATCCGGCGTTTCCTTGTGCTTGAAACCACCGACGGCGATACCAATCCTTTGTTCACCCTGACGGCAACGCCCCGTGAACACGTGGCCATGGTTGTGAAGTGCATCAACGACGGCATGGGTCACATTACCGACTGGAAGGTGGGGCAGGTGGACGGTACGGAGCTCATCGTGATAGACTACGAGGGCAAGTACTGCAACGAAGCCCTCAAGGAGATAGCCGAAAAGACAGGCGGCGGTGCCGAGTGGTGGATGGAAGGGCAGACCGTGAACGTCTGCCGCTGCGAGCACGGCGAGGAAATCACGTTGGGCTATGGCAAGGGGCTGACCTCCCTGGAACGTGATACGGGTAACACGGACAAGTTCTACACGCGCCTGTTCCCCATAGGCAGTACGCGCAATATAGACCCGGAAAAATACGGCAGCCCCCGGTTGATGCTTCCCGGAAAAAAGAAATACGTCGAGGTGGGTGTCGATGAGTACGGCATCTACGACCACTATGAGGAACAGGCCTTCAGCGGCATCTATCCGCGTAGGACGGGCACGGTAAGCAGCGTGCGCAAGGAGGATGTGAAAGACGACGACGGCAACCCTTTCACGATATACTATTTCAGCGACAGCAGCCTGAACTTCGACCCGAACAGCTATGAACTGCCCGGAGAGACCAAGCGCGTGTCCTTTCAGGGGGGCGACCTTGACGGGTTAGGGCAGGGCGACGACCATTATTTTGAGGTGAACTACAATAGCAAGACCCGTGAGTTCGAGATAATCACGATATGGCCGTATGATGACGACACGCAGCTTCCGGGCGGTAAACTCATCCCGAAAACGGGCGACCCTTATATCCTTTGGAACATCCGCATGCCGGACGAGTACTATCCGATGGCAGAGGAGGAATTCCAGAAAGCCGTTGATGAATACAACAAGGAACACTGGAGGGACATCAGCGTGTACAAGGCACCGACCGACCATGTCTGGATGGAAGAGAACGGGGTAAGCCTGTATGTGGGCAGACGCGTGAAGCTGGAGAGCCTGAAGTATTTCCCGGAAACCGGCTACCGCAGCAGCCGTATCACGAAGATAACCCGGAAAGTGAACCTGCCGGGACAGATGGATATTGAAATCAGCGACGCCCTGCAAAGCGGCGCGCTGGAACGGGTGAACGACAGCATAGGGGAATTGAAGAGCTACACCAAGAGCAAGACCGAGGGCGTCGCGCTTCCCGACATTCTCAAAAGTTGGGACAATACGCTACCGACCGACAATAACCTGTTTTCTGCCCGGAGAAGCCAGAAGGAGTTCCTGAACAAGCACAAGCCGGACACGGCCACCGCCCTTCAGGGCTTTCTGAAAGGGGTCACTTTCGGTGAATACCTTTCAGGCAAGAGTGGCGGGAACGTGGACGGGGAGGGTAACGCCGAATTCCTGACCGCCGTCATCCGCGAGCTGCTCCGTTCCGTCAAGTTCGTGGACGGACTGACAGGGGAGGGGTGGCAACTGTGGATAGACCAGTTGACCGGGTTGAGCCACCTGACCATTGACAAGGCCACCATCCGGCAGTCGCTGGTAGCGTTGGAACTGTTGATACAGAAAGTGCGCAGCATCGGCGGCCAGTTCATCGTGTCGGCTGCCAACGGCAAGATAAAGGATGTTATCCGCCAAAGCGACAGTTACCGTATCATCTTCGAGGAGGAGTGCGGCTTCGTGGCGCACGACCTTGTGCGTTGCGCCACCTTCAGCGGCACGAAGCGCAAGGCCTATTGGGTGGAAGTGTCTGCAGGAGACGCCACCGGAATTACCGTACCCCTCTCCGAGTTCGGCGGTGTTGTTCCTGAAGCCGGGGATGAATGTGTGCTGATGGGTAATACCGAGAACAGGCTGCGCCGTAACCTTATCAGCATCTCCGCCACCGAGGACGGGCAACCACGTATCGACATTTTGGACGGAGTAGGGCAGAAGAACTTCAACGGCTGCCTGCGTTGCCGTTTGGGAAACCTTGACGGAATCAAGGACAGCCGGTTCCCGGCGAACAGACAACCCGGCGGTAACGGATTGTATGGCGACAACGTGTTTTTACGCGGTACGTTCCTTCTGATGACCGGAGAGGATATCCTGACCAAGTTCGAGATAACCGAGGGAAAGATACAAAGCGCGGTGGAAGGTCTGCGCAACGAGATACGCGAGGAACAGAGTTATTTCGACAATACCTCCTTTGCGGACGGGGAAGAGAAGTGGATGACCGGCAAGACCGCCACTTTCCTGACTTTCGGCGGCAAATGGATATGGGCGAACGGCGCGCCCCTGTCGTCCAAGCCCGATGGATATGCCGAGATACGCAAGGACGGCAATACCCCATACGCCTACATACGCAACAGCTATATCATGCAGAAACTGGAGGACTTCCGGCTCGTACCGGAATATCTCCAGACCAACGCAAACGGAGAGCGTGTGCCCGGAGTGGTGTACCTTTCCTTCAGCTACAAGGTGGTGAAAGCCGGGCGTTTGAGGATAGACTTCGTGAATGCCGACAAGACCGGATTTGAGAACTTCAACATGTTCACCTACGACGGCGAGCTTCCGGTGACGAACGGCTACAAGCTGTTCAACCTCGACGGACTGTGGAACGGCACGGGCGATTTCCGGCTCTCGTTCACAGGCATTATATACATCCGGCTGTTGGTATTCTCCACCAATAAGGCGGACGCGCTGACCTACAAGTACCGCACCCTGTTCGAGCAGAGCGAGCGGCTGGTTAAAATTTCGGCGGCCGTGTTTGACAAAGACGGCGAGGCGTTGAAGGAGACTGGGCTTGTCATCAAGCCGGAAGGTGCAGGACTGTACGCTCAGGACAATACCGGCAAGGTTGCCCTTATCGGTGTCAGCGTGGAAGAAGAGGACGAGTACGGCAATACGGTCAGCAAGATAAAGCTGACCGCCGACCATATACAGTTGGAAGGTCTGGTGACGGCCAACGGCAACTTCAAGATTCTTAAGGACGGCAGCATAGAAACGGTGAACGGCAAGTTTACCGGGGAGATAGACAGCAACAAAGGAAAAATCGGCGGTTTTGAAATCGGCAACGGCCGCATCGGTTCAGTGGCCACCGCACAAGGGTCCGGTGGCGGGCTTGCCATCTATGATGACTTTTTCCGTGTAGGAGGTAGCAAGGGATATGCCGTGTTTGGCAATGACGTGATACCGGGTTATTTGGGCGGTGCATTCACTGCGGTCGGACGTATAGTGAACTCCGCCCCCAACATCCATGGAAATTACGGTTTCGACCAAGCGAACTATGGCCTCTTCATAGATGTTACCGGCGGCACGAAGAACTACGGCATCAGCAGCAATGCGGCATTGCTCGCCCCGGCGTTTATCAATACGAAAGCCAAGTTGCTGACCTTCGGTTCCGGTAGCTACACGGTAGATTTTTCTCAGCATAACATCATCTTGATGTACTACAACGACCCCAATTATGGTGGAGTGGAGGTTGAATTGCCGTCAGAAAGTTCGGTGGCAGACAAGTTCGGAATGATTTCCCTGCCTACCGATTTTGCGGCCATTGTCACGTTCCGGGTCAGACCCGGTTCGAAGAACATTACACTCAAAGGTATTTATAACCATAACGAGGGTGTGCAGAATTACCAAATGGCATCAGGGGATTCCGTGACATTGTTGATAACCAAAGTGGACGGTTTCCGCTACCAGATATTGAATCATTCATCATAAAAACAGTCAGACATGAAAAAGTTAGATTTCAAAGAGTTCAGCGTCCCTACCGGGATAACCCGGCAGACCAGACAAGTGATAGACGCGCGCGAGCCGATAGCCGATTTGCTGTACACGCACGTCAGCGGAATCAAGGCTCACCGTCTTGCGTTCAAAATCTTCGAAAGCACCGGCGCAACAGAGTTCAGTGAAGAAGAAGCCGACATGATACGCATGGCGGTGGAACGTTATTGCCTGCCAAACGTGATTGACGGCTTGGAAGAACTGCTGGACAGGGATTTGGAAACCGATAAAACCGAGTGACCATGGCAGAGGAAATAAACAAAGACCAAATCGTCCAAGAAGTATTGGGCGAGGTGAAGGACGCATCTTCCGGCATCGAGGACTTGAATACCGTGTCTTCCCTTTCCGGGGTGAAATCCCTCCCTGCCATGAAAGGGGACGAACTGGTCAACGTACCCGTCAGCCTGTTGAGCAAACCGGCAGAGGATGCGGCCAAGAAAGCCGAGGAATCCGCCAAAAAGGCTGAAGGCGCCGTAGCCGGATTGGAAGGGAAGACACAGGCAGCAGAAAAAGCAGCTACTGCAGCCACCGCAGCGGCTACCAAAGCCGAGAACGCGGCCAACCTTGTGGAGGGCACTACAAGTTTTGCCTTGAAAGGAGCCACGGCACGGTTTTCCGCCATCGTGGATGATGCGACAGTCGAATCCCAGACTTCCGTCCAAACAGGCGGCCACATCATGTATGTACGCAGTGCCGGAGTGTTTGCCTATGCCGTGGGCGGCAAATACTACAACAACTGGAACGTGGAAGGGGTACCAAGCCCCGGTATGTATATGAACGGTGACCGGACAGGGATACTCCGGGACAAATTGTACCTGCTGGGTTATAGCGTGTACACCGCCACCGATGGCAAACTTGCCTTGCTGGCGCACCGTCATGAGATATTGACGGAGGAAGCCTTCGAAGCGTTGGGCGACAAAGACGCTACGACCATTTACATGACCTACGAGGAGGAATAGCCATGCTGCGCAAAGGAGACAAGGAGATAACCGGCGTGTACATAGGCAACCGCGTGATCACGGCGGTCTATGTCGGGGCAAGGCTGGTATGGACGGCGATAAGCAGCTGCTTCGGCAGCGGCTACTGGAGGGGTGACAAGCCTTGGAGCCGCACGGACGGCTGGAGACATAACAAATGAACAATCACTGAAAAATATATATTATGGCAAAGAAAGTATATGACGAGGACGGGCTTGACATGCTGGCTACCGACTGGAGCGGTGACAAGAGCACCGGCGGTCTTCCTGTAAGCGGACGGCTTGTGGAAGACTATATCAAGAGTATCGATGAAAAGGCGACCACTACCGACGAACTGGCAGCCGGAGAGACCAAGCCCCCGACCAGCGGGGCAGTGTTCAATTCCCTTGTCGGAACGGTGACTGATCTTGACGTGAGAGACAGCGAGGATGGCACGCAGTACATCATGGACGTGACACAGAAAGACGAGGAAGGCGGCGAGACCAAGAGGGAAATCCGCTTCTCCAAGTACAGCGACGATGACAAGGTCGTGGTCAGCGTGGACTTGACAGACGGCAGCGGTGCGACACTTCCGTCGTCGCAGTACCTGTCGTTGGGTTCGAGTTTTGTGGTACGATACACCGCCAATATCGGTACGGTGGGCGGAAGCGAGGTCGGCGACTATTCGGATCTTAAGGTCAGGGTAGTGATGAAGCGCGGCTCCACCGTCCTTTCCGATTTCCAGAATGCGGAGTTTTCCGGAGCCACCGCCGGGCGTGCCTATACGTTTGACGCATCCCCCTACCTGGCTGATGCCACTACCTACGCCATACAGGTAGAGGCACAGGCAGTTTATCAAGGGCAGCCCCTTACCAAGACGGCCACCGCCAGAGTGACAATGGTAGCAATGCAGATGGATACCACCTTCTCCGTAGCCAACGGCACGGCTGACGGCGGCTACCGGAACGACGTGAACATACCTTTTACAGTCAAAGGCACGACCGGAGAAAAGAACATCCATTACCGGCTGAATGGCGGCACGCCCTACACGATGGGACTCTCTGCCGGAAGCGGCACCCAGTCCAAGAACATCACCGTCGCCCTTACTGAAATGCAGGAAGGCTTGAACGCGGTGGAAGCCTATGCCATACACGAAAGTTCCGGTGTGATAAGCCAAATCCACTACATTACCCTGCTGAAAGCCGGGAACAACGTCCGCAATTATGCCGGACTGATGTTCCACCACAAAGCCGACGGCTTCCAAAAAGACTGGCGCAACCCGGAGCTCCGTGCCGAGCAGTTCACCGCGTGGAACTTCGACTACACCGGTTACGATGCCGACGGCAATTTCGCTTCCGTGCGCATATCGAGCGGCGGCACGGTGGTCAAGGAGGACAGGATTCCGAGAGGCAGCAAGGGCAGCTACGGCAAGACCAATGTCAGCGTCGAGCCGCAGAACTACACCTTGGAGTGCGGCAATGCCCGGATACAGTTGGCAGTGAACACCGCCAGCCACTCCGACATCGAAGCCACGCTCTCCGCCGATGCGGACTGTACCTTTGACGCGTTCGGACGCAGCAATACCGAGAACAACGCCGCCACATGGACGAGCGGCGGCAAGTACATGGAGTTCGAAAACGTGCTTTGGAACGTCAATGAGAACGGCGCGGGAAGCGGCTGGCATAACGACCGTCTGCTGCTCTCCAACGGTGCAGGCATGACCCTGACCGCAGAAGGCGGCTACCGTCCTTTCAACGAAGCCGACAAGCCCGTGGGCTACGCCATCAAGGACGTGGGTATGACCATCGAGATAGAATACAGCACCGCCAACGTGACCGACACGGGCGCGGAGCTTATCACTTGTCTGGGCAAACTGCCGGGCGGCAACCGCTACGGACTGGTGGTGACCGCCGAGGAAGCCAAGTTCCTGACCGGTGTCGTTACCGAAGCCGTGGACGGAGGCGAAACCATCACCTATGAGGACAGCGTGGGAACGAAGTTCGAACCCGGCACGAACATCAAGATAACCTACGTGTTCTACCCCGATGTGCAGACCAACGGGGAACGGGGGCTTATCGGCTTCTTCGTGAACGGCGAGCAGAGTGCCGCATCGAGATGGCTGAACAAAGTGAACTTTGACATCACCGACCCGCTGCGCTTCAACTCCAACGGTGCCGACCTGCTGCTGAAGACCCTCCGCATCTACAACAAAGCCCTGACAGACGATGAGGTACTGAACAACTACATCGTGGACAGGAACCACCTGGAGGACACCGAAACGGAGAAAGGAGTCCGGACACTGGATGAGGAGAACCGGGTACTGAATGAAGGCGACACCGTGAGCATGGAGAAACTCAGCGGCCTGATGGCCAAGAGGGGCAACTCCATCCTTGTGCTGATAGGTACAGGTTCCGTGGGCAGCGAAGTCCCCAGCGGGAGCGACACCCTGAACGTGATGGACGCGCTTGCCCAGCTCAATGACAAGAAAGCCAACAAACTGGTAAGGGAAATCCGCTATTACAACGGAGAGAACCGGTCACTCGACTTCATACTGAAGAACGCCTATGCGCGCATACAGGGAACATCGAGCGTGAACTACGCGCGAAAGAACCTCCGCTTCTACTTTCAGAAAACCGCCCCCGGCGAAACCGTCACCTTGAGCTACGGCGAGATAGACGGCAACGGCAACCAGAGTAACCCGGTTGCCACCGAAGACAAGAAAAACCTCTTCCGGCTACGCCCGAACAGTGTGGGCGCGAAATTGGCCTGCCCCAAGTGCGACTTCTCCGACTCGTCCATGACGACCAACACCGGCGGTGCGAAACTCATCCATGACGGACTCAAGGAGATGGGAATGCTTACCCCTGCCCAACGGTATGCCCAAGACCACGGGCTGGAAGACGATATCCGGGCAGCCATCGACGGTATGCCCTGCGACCTCTTTGTGGCCAAGTCGGCCGATGACGACCTGACCTACTACGGCCAGTACAACATGAACAACGAGAAAAGCGACAGCTACCCCATCTTCGGCCAGGATAAAACCATCGGGACGGAGAAATGGGGCGAGGGCGATACATTGAACTACTTGGAAACAAACGGCGAAGGCAAGAAAGAGTACCTTCCCGTCTGTATCGAGACTTTGAACAACTCCAATCCCCTGTGCCTGTTCCAGTGGCTGCCCGGTACCGAAGAAGGTCACACCGACTTTATGGACAATAACTTTGACGGCGGTTTTGAGTTCAACCACCCCAAAGATACCTTTTGGGCGAACGGTAAGGGTGACGCGGCTGAAGAACCCAATCTGAGAGACCACTTGGGCAAAGGCGATACGGAGGACAAGATGTATAAAGCCATCGACCGCATGATGGGTTTCATGTACCGTTGCGTCAAGGAAACCCCTGCCGGGAAGAACCTGAGATACAATCCCGGCACCCACCTCTTTGAGGGCGTGGACTACGAAGATGACGGCGGCAAATTCCCGTCGGCCAAATGGAAGAGCGACACCTTTAAGAAAGAGGCGCACAAATACCTCGATGTGCCCTACTGCTGCTCCTACTACCTGTATGTGGACTTCAACCTCGGTGTGGACCAGCTGGCGAAAAACATGCTGCTCAGGACTTGGGACGGCGTGATATGGTACACCACCTACTACGACGGCGACTGCCAGCTCGGCAGCGACAACAAGAGTTTCCTCACCGGCAAATACAACGATAACCGCCAGACCAAACGCGACGGCGCGTTCGTGATGCAGGGACACAACAGCTGGCTGTGGAATTTGATGCTCGCCAACTTCGGCGACCTGATGGAACAGCTGATGACCACCGGCTACAACGGCGGCACCTCGTTCATGTCCGCTTTCAGCATACAGAAAGCCATCGACCATTTTGACAACGAACAAAGGCAGCGGTGGTGCGCCCGCCTGTACAACAAGAGCGGCATCTTCAAGTACATCTACCCCTTCCTGAACCCCATGAAAGTGGGCGCGGACGGGGCGGAACAGACCTATCCGCAGATATACGGTCTGAAAGGCTCGTTGAAAGCCCACCAGAACTACTTCATCCGCAGACGCTACGACCTCAAGCAGGTGGAGTACGGCTATGTCTCCACGCTCGGCGCACAAGTCTATCAGAGTACGGCGGCACTGGATGCCGGATATATCCTCAAGCCCATGCAGTTCGTGCTGACCATCCCCTACAGGGTGCAGCTCACGACCAGCAACACCACGGAGGCCGACAGCGGCGTGGTGGAAGCCGACATCCTCCACTCGCTGCAACTGAACCGGGCCTTCGGCGAGAACGACCCGTTGAAAATCATCGGCGCACAGAAAATCAAGAAACTCGTGTGGCATGAGGACGCTTTCGCCATCGGCTTCAACTTCGGCCTGTTTACCTCTCTGGTGGAACTGGACATGAGCGTGGACAAGCCCGGCGGCTACCGCAACGGCTCGTTCATGACCTCCACCGACTCCCTGCTGCTGTTGGAAAAACTGAATATGCGGAACAACCTGCTGGCAAGGAACGGCGACAGCGGCAGCGTGGCCACGCTCAACCTCAGCCGCATGGCACGGTTGCAGGAAGCCGACCTGCGTGGAACCGGACTGACAAAGGTTCAGACCGCTACCGGCGCACCGCTTGTAAAGCTGATGCTCCCCGGCACGCTGGAAGAACTGTTCATTGAATATCTGCCCAAACTCCCCGAAAGCGGACTGGCACTTGAAAGCATAGGCAACATTACCGGCTACCGTTTCGCCGAATGCCCCGGCATTGACGGTTTCGCCCTGCTGGAGAGGCTGCACAAGGCCAAGGAGAACGGCAGCGGCAATTTGGAACGCTTCCGCCTGAAGATAGACCGTGAGGACGACGGTACCCTGTTGGAGAAATACTACGGTTACAAGACCTACACCGCCACCGGAACAAATGACAACACCCATTCCGGACTGTTCGGTAAAATCCGCCTGACCAAATATCTGGACGAAGCAGACTTGCAGCGTTACCGTACCAAGTACCCCGAACTGGAAATCATTTTGCCGGAGTACACCATGATAGAGTTTGATGGCGACGTGAGCGATGATGCCAACGTGACCAACCTTGACAACAATACCGGATGCAGGTATGGCAACAACTACGAGATGAGCGGCCACATCGCGGCCATCTTTAGAAAACGGTACAAGGTACTGGCGAAACTTACCAAGAAACCCACCAGTCGAAAGGTGAACATGGCAGGACAAGATGTGGACGTGAACAACCCTGACGGCGAGATGACCTATTATCCCCTGCATGATGCGAACTCCAACTATTATGCCGATGCCGATAATCTGAACGACTGTACCGTTGCGAAGTTGAACGGCACGGAGGGCGAATGGATGATGTTCGAGCCTTTCTTTTGGAGCAAGGGCATCAACGACTATCTTAACGGCAAGCACTACAGCTGCTACAGTTCGAAAGGCAAGGACGATATGCCTTCCGTCCCTGAAGCCACCGTAATAACCCTTGACGACATCAAAGGCACGTCTGGCGGTTATTTGCCCGAGCGCAAGATTATGGGTGGGAAAACAACGTTGGAGGACTCGTACAGCACCGACAAGTCCTATTCCGTGTGCAAGGTGGACGTAAAGGGATACAGGCGCGTGCGCTTTCCGAGTGTGCCCGGTACCAACCTCGTGGGATCAGTCTTTACCGATGAGACGGGGCACATTGTCAGTACCGTTGTCGTCACCACGCTCGGCAGCCGTTTCGAAGCCGGTATGTACCTTATTTCCGATATACCGGAAGAGGCGGCCACACTCCATTTCACCATTCTGAATACGGCGGAGTTCGACAAGGTCGTCCTGAGTAACAGCGATAGGATAGAAGACATGGAACCTGACTGGGTCGCCAATGACGAACACCTTTGTGCCGTTGTTGGCAGTTCCGTTGTAGGCAGCAAGCTGAGAGCCTGCATAACCGGTAACTCCACGGCTGCGAGCATGAACTGGTCGGACTTCCACTATTACAGCCAGCAGCGCGGCATGCAGCAGATCGACGCCCTGATGCATTCCCGTATCGCCAACCTGTTTTATGCGAGGTACGGCCGTCGTGACAGCCAGGAACAGTGCGGTGGCGGACAGCATACGAACAACCGTATAACGGGCGGTACAGCCGCTTACGGCATGCAGGATACCATCGGTTATGAAGAGGCGTATGCCATCAACAACAAGATAACCAACTCCCTTATAGACGGCTCCGTCCACCAGTATGCATGGTATAAGGGTAAGGATGAATACAGCAGGGACACCGTTACACAGGTCAATAACATCTGTTGCCTCGGCTATGAGGATATCTACGGCCATAAGTATGACATGATGGACGGCGTTGACCTGCCCAATAACACCGGGAATCAGGGCAAGTGGCGTATCTGGATGCCGGATGGCAGTACCCGTATGGTTCAGGGCAGGACAAGCAGCGACCAATGGATTTGCGGTGTCGCCCACGGCAAGTATATGGATATGGTGCCTGTAGGTACGATGAACGGCAGCAGTTCGACCTATTATTGTGACAAGTATTATATCAGCACTGCAGCCTTCCTTGTGGTTTATCGTGGCAGCTACAGCGCGTATGCGTATGGCGGTGTGTCGGATGCGTATGCGAGTCACGATGCGTCGAATGCGAACACGGGTGTCGGGTCGCGTCTTGCCTTCCGCGGCAAAATCGTGATGGCGGAGAGCGTTGCGGCGTATAAGGCGATAGTCGAAATAGCGTAAATCGGGAGCGAAGCGACAAAGCGAAAAGCGAACGGCGTTTGAATGTACTTCAAACGCCGTTCTTATAATGTATTCCGGCGTAAGCCGGTCGAAAAATTTAGTGTGAAAACGTATTTATGGGGTAAGATAGGTGTCCGTAATAAAGTGTACAACACGGCAATTTATACTATACAAATGTAGTCATTTTTAGCGAGATGACCAAAGTTTTTCGCAATAATTTGAGGTATGAAAACATGTGTAAAAAGGGTAGGGTAGGGGTGTTTGGGAGCGCGCGAAAAAGAACATTTCGTTTTGCGGAAAAGAACGCTTCGTTCCAAAAAGGCAGAACGTTTCGTTTTGCGGATTATAGTTGCGCTGTCGTTACACGTACAAGGTCCTCCGATGCAACCGTTGGCACAGGCCATCACCTCGATCATTTTTGTCGGGCATTTTCCGGTTTTGGCATAGGCACGCAGCAATGCGATGTTCTTCTTGTCCAGTCCGGCGATAATGGATCCTTGCAGGTTGGGATCGCCGATCAGATTCTTGACAGCTGTAAATACACCGCCTGTCTTGGCGAAGCCGTGTGCGTCGTGTCCCGATCGCTCCTGAGGTATGAAATCTTCGCAAGCTGAAATTTCTATTCCCATGCCTTCCAATATGGCATCGAGTTCACGGAAAGTCCATACGAAGTCTACATCGGGATTCTCGCGCCCTTCGCTGCGTTTGCTGGCACAGGGGGCGATGAAAACGGTATAGGCATCGGGGTGTTTCTTGCGGGCGTAACGTGCCGTATAGAACATGGGAGAGCCTGTGGTTGATACGTATTTCATCAACTCGGGAATATGTTTTTTTACCAATTGCACGTAGGCCGAACAGCAACTTGTTGTCATAAACGGTGCTCCTTCAGCCATTTTCTCCTGAAACTCTTTGGCCTCGTTTCGTATGGTTTCCTCGGCCCCGTAAGCCACTTCGATTACATCGTCGAATCCGATGGCTCTCAGAGCGCCGTACACTTTTTCTATCGGTTCCTTGAACTGTGCGAGGATCGACGGAGCCACCATCGCCACCACTTTCCGTTCTTTGGCTTTGATCCTTTTCAGCACATCGAACACACTGCATGCGTCGAAGATGGCCCCGAACGGGCAGGCGTTCAGGCATTTTCCGCAATAGATACATTTCTTGGGGTCGATATGCTCCACACCGTATTCGTCTTTCGATATAGCCTTCACGGGACAGGCTTCTTCGCAAGGAACCGGCAGGTAGACAATGGCGTGATAGGGGCATACCTGGTGGCATTTCCCGCAACTGATACATTTGTCGTGGTGTATGAATGCCTTGCCTTCGTTGTCATACGAAATCGCGTTCTTGGGGCAGTTGTTATAACAGGCCTGAGCGGCACATCCCCGGCAGAGGTTGCTCACTTCGTAATTGATTTTCACACAAGAGGAACATGCTTCATCCATCACGCTCAGTATGCTTTTATCCGGGCGCAGGTTGTCGCGTTCCAGCATTCTGCGGGCATAGGAAGAAAGCCGTTCCACCTCGTCGGTCTCATCCTCCATATCGAATCCCAGCATAGCCATTGTCTTATACTTTGTCACGGCTCTTTCCTTGTATACGCAACAGCGCCCTTTGGGTTTCTGTTTGCGGGGATGCAGTTCCAGGGGAAGGCGGTCTATTCGTTCCAGCAACTCGTTGTCTTTCCACATTTTTACCAACTGTGCCAGCAGTTGATAGCGAATGAACATGATGTTGTTCGTGTTTGCCATTGTAGGTCGTTTTTTTATAATCTAGGTGCAAAAATAACCTCAAATTCGCAGCCAATCCGTTTGCTCGAACCGATTTAATTGTTACGCG
>ERZ778503.1367-NODE-1367-length-17105-cov-8.603519_pt1 | contig 17105 bp, 15 predicted proteins | sample MGYA00510047_ERZ778503 | MGnify/ENA primary metagenome ERZ778503 (study PRJEB29527, sample SAMN07138965) | mouse gut metagenome | material: feces | host: mouse | place: China:Nanjing | collected 2016-01-25 ... | reverse complement strand
TGGAATTATAAAATCAAACCCAATTGTAAGGATTAATTTATTAACAGTTCCTAAGATACTCCACGCGCCCAGTCTTTTCATATCCGTTTAGAAATCCAACAACAGTTTCCGCCTGCACCCACCAGATGCGCCATTCGTTGACAATTCCCTTCTCGCACTCGTTTGCAAGAGAAGTACCATCAAACGCCACCTTATAAATCTGGTCGGTCAAATCCTGTGTGATAGGAGACATCTTTTTCTTATAGGCATCATCATTTAATACCGCGGTTCCTCGGTCTACAAGCCATGCCGTCTCGATATCATGTCCATACGAATGCAAATCTATAATGGTATTCCAATTCTTATCAAAAAATACTTCTTGGCGATGCAACTTTGGGTTGTAAATCTTTTCTGCCACAAGGTCCATCATCCATCTGATTTTCTCTGCAACCTTCTCATTGTGGTCTACCCGATACAGTTCCGTGTACGCCTCAAACACATGCAGTAAGGTGTTCATTGTCTTTGATGCCATCACACCATTTTCCGAAAGCTTTTCATTGTCAATCTCATGAAATTCCTCATCAAAGGCTTCCAAATATCCCAGCGAATCGCGCATCTTCCCCTCAATTAAATCATAGAGTTGATATGCCATATCTAATGCTTCTTTCTCCTTACTTGCCTCATAATAAGACGATAATGCATAGATTGAAAATGCTTGATTGTAAGTATGTTTTAATGTCTCAGCGGGAGTCCCATCATAATTCACAGACCAATATACACCGCCGTTTTTCTTGTCCCAACAAACATTTTTTAAAAAATCAAATCCATGCTTTGCTTCATCCAGGAGACTGTCTTCTTTTAAAAGTGTATATGCGTTTGCAAAAAACCAAGTAATACGACTGTTCAGGATACAACCTTTAACCGCTTTTTTATCCGTTTTCAAATCAAATCCAAGATAACCTATGTAACCACCGTTCTCATAATCCCTTAGACTTTTCCAAAACGGTATCATCTCTTTTGTAAGATGCGCAATCACCTCGGAGCGCATTTTTAAATTAGCCATATTTAGCCTCCTAATAACAAGAAATATTTAACTCTATTTTATCTTAACAATTAATCTGTCCGACTGCAATTAGGAAATATTTCGAAAGTATTTGTCTATTTTTACTTAAAAATAATTTACTGCACCATTTCTCTGAGTCTGCGCAAAAGATGCATCAAATTATTTTAGGTATTTTTAGTTTATTTTAGCCTTTTACCGCGCCGGCTGCAAGTCCTCCATAAACTTGTTTCTGGAATACAAGGAAGATAATCAATATTGGTATAATTGTAATTAATACGCCTGCACAGATATAATTGTACTGACTTCCATAAGGACCAGTAAATGTATACAAAGCTGTCGATATTGTTTTTAACTCTTTTGACTGTAGGTACAGACTAGATGCATAGTACTCGTTATACACACCTACCCCTTTTAGCACAATAGAAGTCATAATTGCTGGTTTTAACAACGGAAGCAAGATTTTAAAGAAAACACCAAAATAAGTACATCCATCGATAATCGCAGATTCATCTAATGAAACAGGCAAATTCTCAAAAAACTGAAGAAAAATATAAATTGAGATAATATCTGTACCCATCAAACAGATCATATATCCATACAGATGATTAATAAACCCAAGTGAGTTCATAATCTGATAAATTGTTACCTGCATCGCAATACCAGGAAGTAATGCTGCAAACATAAATAAATTTCTGATAATACCATTTCCAAAAAACTTAAAACGGTTCAGTACATATGCAAGCATAGCACCGATTAAAACGGACGCAGCCAGAACGACAACCAAAACAATTGCTGTGTTCATAAATCCGCGTGCCATATCCGCCTTTTCCCAGGCAACTTTAAAATTCTCAAAATAAAAGAAACTTTTTGGTAGCGACAGCGCAGAAGTACTCTGATATTCTTCCTCTGACTTAAACGCTGTAAACACACAGACAAAAACTGGGATAATAGCAACTAGAGATCCCGCTATCAGCATCACATATTTAAAAATAGAAAACGCTATACTACCTATACTTTTCTTTTCGTTTATTTCGCTCATTACAGCCACCCCTTTCTACTGTCTGCTCTGCTTTTTTCTTTTTCTTGCTGCCGCCTTAGACTCGTCATCTGTTCCATTGTCAAACACATATGCAAAGAATAACTTTTGCAATACTGTAAATATAATAATAATTCCCAAAAGTACAATACAATATCTGGGAATATACAATCTGTTTTGTAAGTGCTGGTATCTTGTCCTACTATGACAAAAAAATAAGAAGCCTAGGAGACTTCATCTTTCGACTTGACAAATATTCTGATATTCTTGCTGCTTTAGAACAAGTTCTGCGAAACAACACAGATGATGAACTGCATGGTATACTGCGCTCACGAGACCTGATAAATTTCTTTACACAACTTTATCTAGTGCGCGCTATCGAGCGAACGGGATCTTATCATATCCCTTCCTATATTGCTGATATGCATCATCGTTTTAATACAGCATACTTTGAAATTTATTCTCTCGATGAACTTGCTGTTGAATACAAGATTAATAAGTTCCGTCTGTGCCGAGAATTTGCAAAATATTATGAATATACGCCCATTCAATACCTCAATAAAATCCGAATTGCCAAGGCAAAAGAATTGCTTCTAAATACAGACGAAAAGATTGTTGCGATTAGTCAGATGGTTGGCTTTGAGAATACAAATCACTTTATCCGACTTTTCAAAGAAAAAACTGGTGTCACCCCACTCACTTACCGCAGAGAAACACCAGTAATAAATTAAATTATAAGAAACAAATTTTATCATTTTCGTTTGCGCCATCCGCAAACTGCGTGTGCAATTAAATTCTTTGCGAACGTGTGCAGACTTGACTTAACTGGTTTTGATTATAGGAAACAGCAAATTATCTTGTTGTTTCCTATATTCTTTTGACCGTTGTGCGTTCTATGATTTTTCCATTTACAATATGCACAATCGCACTGACTGAAATATTCTCAATGCGGCGGATAATACAGGAGAGTGCAATTTTTGACATTTCTCCCATATCGACCATGTAAGTGGTAATTTTAGAATCCCCATACTCCGCATAAAGGTAATCGTCATATCCTACTACAGAGATATCATCTGGAACATGATAACCTTTTTCTTCCAACTGCTTGATTAATGAATAGGCCGTCACATCATTGTTACATACAAAAGCTGTTGGCATCTCTTTTGGAAGCTGTAGTTTGTATTCCATGCCAATCACGCCATCATTGTAATCCCTATCCTTAATAATCCAGTCCTGCCGCACTTCTATTCCACTTTCCATCAACGCCTTGCAATACCCAAAATAGCGGTCTGTAATACTCTCTGTAAACATTAAGCTTCCAATGTAAGCAATGCGTGTATGCCCATTCTTGATAAGATAATCTGTCATGCGATACATACCGTTAAAACCAGCAGACACAACACAGTCTACCACATCTTCATCATCGTAAAAGTCCATAAAAACCATTGGTATCTTTTTATTTGAGTAGAGCATCTTAAGATAATCCCTTTTGGGTCTACCGATTACTACAATCCCATCGATTTTCTGATTCTCTGTGATGAGTTTTGGAAATATTAGATTCTCCTCATCATAATTTGAAATAACTTCCAGCATAGAAAAACAGTTTTTCTTTACGGCGCGTGTAGCAAATTCTTGATACATTTTCCAGTAGAAAGACGCAAACCGGGTAAAGTAAGTTTCAAATGTAATTACGCCAATTGTATAGGACCGTGTCCTTCCTGTCTGCGTTGTGTGAATTGGCGTATACCCCATCTCGTCTGCCAACTCCTTGATTCTAGTGCGCATCTCCTCGCTAACGCCCTTTTGCCCTGACAAAGCTTTTGATACCGTAACGACGCTGACGCCCACTTTCTCTGCTATATCTGCAAGCTTTACAGCCTTCACCATCTTTCCCCACTCCTTGTAATTTATTCTACTTCTGTCAGCGATATCAATCTTGCCTGGAAGTCTCCCCACGGCGCTGGCACCAACAATCCCGCTTTCATCAGTACATCACCACTATAAACTCTATCCGTAACATTGTCATCATTTTCAAATACAACTTTATAACGCTTATCTGCATCCAATCCCTTTAAAAGAATGCATCTGGACTTATAGTTCACTTTGCACAGAACTTGTACAAAAGTGACGAGCGACTGCTTTTGATCAGCACTTACAACCTGCCAACAATCATATTTATGATTTTGTGCGTAGGAAGCGATACGATAATAATCACCTTCTCGCACCAAATCATTGTATTTGTGGTACATTGCCACCTGCTCTGGTATTTTATCTCTATCTTCCTGCGAAATTTTTGTCACATCAAGCTCATATCCAAATGTTCCTGCAAGCGCTACAATGCCGCGCGTCTCAAATGGTGTCGAACGCCCTACTGCATGATTCGGACAATCTGAGACATGTGCCCCCATTGTAGACAGTGGGTAGATAAATGCTGTGCCCTCTTGAATCTCAAGCCGCTCAATCGCATCAGTATCATCAGAACACCAAATCTGCGGGCTAAAATACAACATTCCTGGGTCAAAACGCGCTCCGCCTCCTGAACAATTCTCCAAAAGCAGATATGGAAATTCCTTTGTCAATCGGTCCTGCATTTGGTATACTGCAAGCACATAGCGATGATACAACTCACCTTGTCTGTCTGCAGGTAATCCATAACTTCCAATATCGGTGAGCTGTCGATTCATATCCCATTTCACATACGTAATATTTGCACTGCGCAATATCGTTGCCACCTGCTCATAGATACAGTCTACTACTTCCTGTCTTGACAAATCCAGCACAAACTGTTGTCTCGACTCTGTTCCCGGTCTTCCGGGAATGGCGATTGCCCAATCTGGATGTGCTCTATACAAATCAGAGTCCGGTGAAATCATTTCAGGCTCAAACCAAATACCAAACTTCATGCCAAGTTTGTTTACCTCATCCACCAAATATTTTAATCCACCTTGAATCTTCTCCTCATTTACTGTCCAATCGCCAAGCGCGCAATTGTCCGAATGACGTTTGCCAAACCAGCCATCGTCCATAACCAGCATTTCAATACCAAGTTTCGATGCTTCTTTTGCAATCGACAACAATTTTTCTGTGTCAAACTTAAAATAGGTTGCCTCCCAATTATTGATTAAAATCGGCCGTTTTTTATTCTTGTATTCTCCACGTATCAAATGTCTCTTATATAATTTATGAAATGTGCTTGTCATTGCATCAAAACCCTTGTCAGTATAGACCATAACAACTTCTGGTGCCTGAAAGCTCTCACCACATTCTAGCTTCCAGCAGAAATTTTCTGGGTGGATTCCCATTGTCATACGAACAAAGTCAAACTGTGTCACCTCCGCCTGCGCCCGAAAATTCCCAGAATAGACAAAATTCATCGCATAAATCTCACCATTTTCTTGTGTTGTATTTTTGTCCACAAGCGCAAGAAATGGATGGTCCTGATGACTGGATTCCCCGCGAAACGAACTGACATTCTGTATTCCATAGCCTAATGTTTTTCTCTGAATATGACGCTCTCTCGCCCAGCTTCCATGCAATGACACCATATCAAAATCTTTGTTGTCCATATCAATACAGGCAGAATACACTTTTGTCAAATAAAAAGATTCCTGACCGACATTCGTTACACGTACACTTCGAGTAATCACATCCACATCCTGAAATACTGTGTACAATAACTCTACCTGCATTCCAACATACTTGTCCTCACAGACCAGCTTTAATGTCATACAGTCTTCCTCTGTGCCGAAAGTTGCCGGAAGTCCTTTAAGTTCTGGCTTTCCATTTAAAATCTCATGTGACACATAAGAAAGCATACTTCCCACATGTCCTGCTGCTGTCCGAATGCCAATACAACTTTCCCTGTAATCTCCAACACCACCTGTCGGATACTCAAATGGAAAGCAGTCATAAAATGAACAGCGCTCTCTATTATTTTTGCTTGGAACAAATGGCGGTTCTTCTGTCCGCATCAAATAAAAGACATCCGAATCCTTTAATCTTGGTCCATAATAAACATGTCCTACAAAATTCTCGTCGTCTACAACGCCAATCACATACGTTGTATTAGGAGTATCTAGCTGAAATACACGTTCGTTTTCTTTATAAGTAATCATGAATTTTCTCCTTTTTTATTGTCTGTCAGTTTTTACTCTGCATATTTAAGATATCACTTTTTTAATAATTAATCAATTTTTAATTTGTTTTAGCTTCATTTTTTACCTATTGCACATATTTTTAGTGAAAATTTTGGTAATATCGAGTATTTCCTCTTTTTTTACTTGCGCGCCGAACATCTGTCACCTTTACTGACTACCTTCCTTTGAATCCCTATGTGCACAAAGACCTCCCTATCAATACAGATAAAGAAGTCTTTGTCTATGCACGCAGACACAAAAAGCAACTATGCGGCGAAAGCTGCCCGCGTCCGACGCGCGTAAGGAAGATAAATCTTCCCTGCACGCTTATCTTTTAATTTAGCTGAAAAAATGTCATATTCTGATCAAGCTGTGAGGAGATTTTCAAAAGCTTCTGCGATTCCTGCAAAAGTTCTGAGATTGTTGTATTTAACTGCTGCATTGCAGTTGCAGTCTCCGTCGCTGACGCGGCATTTTCCTCCGAAATTGCGGAGAGATTTAACATAATCTCAGACACAGTATTTCTCACCTGATTGCACTCGCCAATTGCACTTTTAATCACTGCAGTTTTATCCCTAGATTGTGTAATCCCCTCTTTAACAATCTCAAATTGTCTCTGTGTATCTGTAAATTTCTGATTTTGCTCCTTTGTCGCAGTCTCAACTTGCATCATTGTGTCAAGCGTTTCTTTAAACTCATTGATAAGATTTGTGATAATTTTAAAAATACTGTCTGTTGATTTGTTAGACTGATCTGCCAACAACTGTATTTCTGATGCCACAACTGCAAATCCCTTTCCTGCCTCACCAGCCCTTGCCGCCTCAATACTGGCATTCAAAGAAAGTAAATTTGTCTGATTTGCAATCGATGAAATTAAAGATGCAGCCGATTCAATTTCCTTTACGGAATCATTTGTTTTTGTAATTTGCTGTGCAATCCTGTGTATCCCCGCGGTCATATGATTGTTAGAACTACTCAATTCATTTAAAATGGCGGCTGCCTCGTCGCTTGCCTGCTTCATATGTAAAGATGTGCTGTCAAGCTCCATAATATCCGCATCCATTGTGTCCATCAGTTCCCCAAGATTGCCAATCTCGTTCGTCGAAGTTTCCACATCACGCGCCTGATTTGTAGCGCCTAGTGCAATCTCAGAAATCGCTGTATCAATATGTTCAGAAGTCTGTTCGGAAGTCTCCGACATCCCTTTAAGTTCTGTGCCGCTCTTATTCAATTCCACACCATAATTTTTCACATTTCCTATCACCATTGACAATTTATCTGTCATACTGTTTAGGGATTGTCCAAAGGAGTCAAACTCATCTTTGCTCCCTGTCTCGGCTTTCACCATAATCTTTCCTTCTGAAACTGGGTTAATGTCCCTTTAAACTTTTTGATACTTCTCTGTACAGAAGTGATTACGAACAGTGTGAGAATCACTACAAGCACTGCTCCCACAAAAAATACAACATATATCAGCGTGGACATTGTCATTTTTTGTGTGTTGGTCAGTGCTTCTATCTTGGTGCGCACATCCGAAGTCTCGCTGGTTAGATTTTTGTTTCCTATATTATTCTCTGCCTTCAAAGAAAGAATATTCTTGTCATAATTAAAAATACTCTCAGTTGCCTCAAGTTTTGTAGAAAACCCATTTACAAGCACATTGGCAAGCTCAGTATCTTTTGTATATAGCGGCGCATTTGTATAAAGTTCATTGAGAAGACTGCGAATGTCCTCTTGATAACTTCCGATATCACTCCCTTCTGCCACAAGTTTATTGTAACTGTCAAACAAACTTTGAACTGCTTTCATGTTCCCCTCAAAGTCATATTTTGTGTCAAATGCCGTAGCCACACTAATGTCAGGTATTTCTTTTTCCTCAAAGTACAAATCAAAAGATACTCTTTCGTAATCCGCAATGTTTAGATCGCTCACATCAATCCGCGTAGTTACTTCCTGCCAATTTCCATTTACATTAGCAAATTTTGTCTGAATATACAACACATCCATTCCATCAAACGAAGATACGGAAACACCTGCAAGTCCGTCTCCATAAGATGCCGCAAGCATTTCCAAATCAATATCCGTCATTGCAAGCGCTGTGTTATCAAACCGGATATTCGCTACATATACATCGCCAGTATATGCGATTCCATTGCCGCCCAAACGCACCAGAAGCAAGTTTCGTTTACTGATATCGGGCACTTCGTGGGAATATGTCGCCTTTTTATAATTTTTACCGCCGATAGGCACTGTCTCAAGTTCTGACAATACAGCAGTCTCCCATACGCCATCCACCCAACTTGACTCTCCTGACATTCGACTGATTGCATCTGTCAGCGCAATATCTTCTTTGGAATATTCGGCATATATACCACGGTCACTCTTAAAACCACGCTGTTCCAATAAATTATTGAGTTGTGCTGTATTATCCTGCACTGTTTCAATTGTTGCCGCCACACTCTGCAAATCTGCATCATATGTTTTCCCTTTACTGTAGGTAAGCGCCGCCGCTGCCGCTTCACTCATAAATGCTAGATTAGATTGAATCGTCTGATAATGACTCAAATCCAAATCATACAGAAAAGAAGTCTCTTGTGTGGTGTTTTCGTTCTGCTTTAGGTTGATGTTGTTAATGTCATTCAACACCTGATTGTTTGCATTGTTGCTGTTCATGATAAAGATGCCGACCAATCCTAGTATTATCGTACACACGATTGATACCGCTCCCAACATGATGAGTTTTGTTTTGATACTTCTCATTTCGTCCTCCTTGTTCTCTCTCTCAATTCGTATGATTTGTCATACGTTAACTGATATCTTATCATAAGTTTTGTGCAATAGAAACAATTTGAACGAATTTAATTCTTACAGAAATTGTTTTCGGCACATTGTCTAAAAAATTCCATATTGCATAGGAAAGATTACTTTTTGGGTGCCCGTGTGCATAAAAAAACCGTTTCCTAAAACAACAGAAACGGTTTCTATCTTTATCGTTTTTTAAATAGTAATTGTATATTCGGCATAAAATACTTCTGATGGCGCAAGACGATTTCCCCACTCGCGCTCGGACAACTCTCCCTGAAAATCCGCTCTGTCGCATCTGCCATACCATGGCTCAATGCAGATAAAAGGCGCATTTTTCTTTGCAGGAGACCACACGCCAAAAAGCGGCGCATCAAAGCTCACTGTCAGATAAGGCTGTCCCTCTTTGTCGCAAAGGGATACTTTGTGTGCCTGATTGTGTTCAATAATTAGTGCATCCTCATTAAAAAGATCTGCTGTGATATCCATCATTCCATCTTTTAGAGCAAACTCTTTTGTGTGCGATACTAATGTTCCCTTATCACAAATAATAGCAGACGTTATCTTATCTTTGGCATCAAACAATAACTTACACTCTGTCTGTGCTTCTTTTTTATCTATGGGACATAAAAATGCAGGGTGTCCACCAATACTAAAATACATCTCCTTGTTATCACAATTTATCACCTTCCAGGAAACAATAAGATGATTTTCCTGAAGTTTATAACCAAGTTCTAGCGCAAAGTCAAATGGATATTTGGTTTTTGTTTCCTCATTGGATTGCAGTCCAAAAATCAATTCATCCTCTGTCTGTCGCAAAAGTGAAAACTCCATATCCCTAGCAAATCCATGCTGAGACATTGGATATTCCTTGTTATCATAGCGATAGCAACCATTATTTAGACTCCCAACAATTGGAAATAGCACTGGAGAAGTCCGCTTCCAATATACAGGATTTGCATCCCACATATATTCTACATTAGATGCTAATTTTTTAAGTGATTTTAACTCTGCACCAAAAGAATCCACACAGATTCCAATCTGTGCATTCTCTAAATTGTATACTGCCATATCCTCTCCTCCTTCTCAGTCTCTTACATGCCTTTTTTAATCACGCCAAATCCCAATGGATAGGGGCCTGTATGGACGCTGATTGTCGCTCCAATTTGATATTTAGACAACTCTGCATCTGCGATCACATACCCTTTTGCATTGAGATAATGAACTGCACCTTTGCGAAATTCCTCTGCCTCTGCAATATCGTATCCATACCCTACACAGATGCTATAAGTTTCCGGTTTTGCATGAACTTCTTGAAGATACTGCCACAATAGCTCATATACTTTCTCAAGGGATTTCTTGCGGCTTCTTGCCAGCCCAGACGGAAAAATTTCTCCCTCCTTAAGCGTAATTAATGGTCGGATTCCCAACATAGAACCCGCAATTCCTGCCAGCTTGCCAATGCGCCCACCATGTTTAAGATAATCAATATTTCCCACTGTAAAAAAGATGCGTCCAGTACTTTTAATCGACTCAAGTCTCTCAATCACTGTCTCATATGGAAGCTGCGCCTCATACATCTTAATTGCCTCAAGTACAAAAATTCCCTGAAGTACAGTATTGATTGTAGAATCTAATACTGTTATCTGTGCATCCGGCACACTCTCCAAAATTATTTCTTTTGCATTCATAGCGGATTGATAAGAACCACTAAATTTTGTTGTGATACAAATACAAATAATTGCCTTTCCTTCCTCGACAATCGGCTGAAAAACATCCACATAATCCTGTACAGAAGGCATGGACGACTTAGGAAACATCGTAGGATTCGCCACCATCTGTTCATAAAAATCCCGAATAGGAATTTCCGCAATTTCTTTCTGATATGTCTCACTGTCAAAAGATACATAAAAGGGAACTACATCGACTTGTTTCTCCATACATAGTTCGGGCGGCAAATCGCAAGAGCCATCTGTTACTATCTTGTAATCCATGAATAAAAACCTCTCATCTTTTATTTAACGCTGAAATTTTACACCGTACTCTATACGGCGTTTTTATTACCACGTTATGTAGATATCGAAATTATATCACGTATTCCCTCCATTGTCATCGACAATCTGAAAACTTTTCCCTATATTTTGGGATAGGTTGCTATTGTTGTAAATGAAATGTCCATTGTCGGGCATTTAACCCGATCAATCACAGATTTCACCAGACGTTTCCCCATCTCCTCAATCCGCACATCCACCGTGATAATATCATTTTTAAAAAAATCTGCCTCCAACGTATTGTTAAATCCTGTAATCACCAATCTTCTGGCTGCCTGCGGATCACGCTGCAAAAGTGCAAGAGCAACGTTCTTTGCCACATCATCATCCTCACAAACCACCGCGTCTGGAATATAAGGAATCCTCTTAATAACTTCTTCCACCATAGCATAACTAAAACTGAAACTATTGGCAGGACGTGTATATTGAAGTCTCTCGTCCAACTGGATGTTGTTCTGATTGCATGCATTCAAAAATCCCAGATACCGCGCTTGAATCATGCGCGATCCTTCTGCAAATCCAATATATGCAAAGCGAGTACAACCTTTTTGTCTAATCACATATTCGGTCAATATACTCATAGAATAAAATCCTTCCACATTGATGACATCACCAAGACGAATATACTCGCGCGCATTGACAGGACTGTTAAAAAAGGTCATTGGTAGTTTTTTTCGCCCAATTCCTTTCACAAATTTTGCCGGAAAAACGCTTAGAAAAATAATTCCTTTTACATCATCTGCAATTAGTCTGCCTGTATCCTCACCATCTTTATCCCGCTCATCCACCACATGCAACTGCATACGATATCCCTCGTCGTTCACCGCATTGCTAATCCCTGCCAGCGCCCTTGTCCAAAATGCGGACTGCATGTGATTAAATAGTACCAGAATCGTCCCTGTGTTTGCTCTGCGGTAAGTCGATTTCACTTCCTCCACAAGACTTTCATCCAATTTCGTATACCCCATCTGCCACGCTTTCTGTACAACAGCATGTCTCGTCTGTGGAGAAACTAATCCGCCATTAAGTGCCTTTGCAACAGTATTGCGACTCAGCCCCATCTCAGCCGCAATATCCTGTATCGTTACCTTCTTCATCTGTAGAATCCTGCCCCTTTCCAGTCATCGTATCAGACTTTAAGTTATAATTTGTTGATTTTCATATACTGTTTCTACAATTCTATACAATAGTATAGTTTATGCTTAATCAAATGTCAAATTCATTGTTACTATTCCTAGCATGGAACTGTTCATAGGTTATTATGGAAAATTTTGCCTCGCAAAAATCGCCTTCATCTCTAAATTGTGTGTTTATAAAATGTGCATTCCTAACCCATCAAAAGTAATAATTTATTCATCTAAAAACGCAAATGGTGCACTCTGCTCTGCATGCAAAAAATTTATTAGTAGATAAGCTGCCCTAATCGAAACTTTTTCCTCCTTCAAAATACGTTTCGCCTCACACTTATCCACAATCATAGCTTGTATCGATTCCGTATCTTCCATTTCCTTGCGGTTAATGATACCACTTGCATACCCAAAAACTGCATTGCAGCTCTCATCTGTAAACCCGGCTCCCATAAAAAAAGAACGTCTGTAGGCGGCATCGCCTCCCGTATAAACCTCAAAAGAAAGTCCTGTCTCCTCTTTCATCTCTCGTATAGCTGCCATGTCAGGCGTCTCCCCTGCATCAATCAGTCCTGCTGGAAGCTCATACAAATAGTCTCCCAAAGGATAGCGATACTGTCGAATTAGAACAATTTTTTCTGGATCTTCCTTTAAAATCGGATAAATCACAACCCCTTCTGCTGCGCTGTCCCCTGTCAACAATTTAATTTCCTCTGCCTTTCTGCGTGATACAAAAAAATAATCAAACGGGCGACCACTGTCTGTCAGGGCATCCAGTTTAAACAGATTGAGAAACTTATTGTCAGATAATTTGTAGATATTGGTGTATTTTTTCATGTAATTACCTCCTAATATTTGACTTTTTTTCTATGAACGGCTAAAATAAAATTAGAAAGGGGGGCGGTTTATGAAACAAATCCCCATTGCAGAACTTATACCTGGCATGGTGACTGCTGAGGATATTCTAATCCACAATCAAAAAACTCTCATTCCAAAAGGTGTAGTTCTCACAGAAAATATTATATCACGACTGGAAGGATATTCCATATATTATGCCAATATAGAAGATAATTTGAAGAATGATTTTCTTCAGGGACTTTCTTCTCCTATGGTCGCCGTAAATCAAAACGCCTTTACTGCAGATTTCCCTTTGGCACCCCTAGATAATCAATCCAACAAGGAAAGGATCCGAGAGAGCAAACAGTTTCAGCATTTTTCCCAAGATTTTGAACGGTGCGCCGAACACTATCAAAATAACCTTATGAAATCACTATACCGCAATGAGCCATTTCACGCAAACGACTTATTAAAAGAAACAATGGCACTTTTATATCAAGATGAGAAGGAAGTTAGTGTTTTTGATATGTTATTAAATATGCACAATATCAAAGATTCTGTCTATGCACATTGTATCGACGTTGCTCTGATTGCAAATGTCCTTGCGCGCTGGCTGCATTTCTCGAAAGCCGACCAAATGATGGCGGCAGCCTGCGGACTGTTTCATGACATTGGCAAATTTATACTCCCTAATGGAATCCTGCGCAAGCCCGGAAAACTAACACCAGATGAGTTTGAGATTATCAAGACACACACAATAGAAGGGTATCATCTACTAGGAAAATACCACAATATTCCTGAAGCAGTTAAAAATACAGCACTAATGCACCATGAAAAATGTGATGGAAGTGGATATCCTTATGGTCTAGCAGGTGATGAGATTGACCGTTTTTCTAAGATTGTTACAATTGCAGATATCTTTGATGCTATGACAAGCGAGCGGGTATATCACACAGCAATGTGCCCTTTTGCTGTGATCAAGTACTTTGAAGATGATGGAATCCAAAAATATGATATGAAATATATCCTTACATTCCTTGAAAATGTGTCAAACTCCTATCTCAATCACAGAGTCACACTTAGCAATGGCATGGAAGGAAATGTTATCTTTATCAATCCAGATCACTATTCCAGACCTGTTATCTGCACAGAGAACAACGAAATTCTCGATTTACAGCAAAACTATTATCACAGTATTTTGCAACTTTCCAATCGAAAAGATATTTCCATCGAGACAATTATATAATGTTACGTAACAGTTCAGCCATGCAAAATTGAATATACAAAATGTTATTGAACATCTGTTCATATAAGGCATTTTGTATATTTGATTTTTTCGGGCACCCAAAATGAAATAAGTTGTTGGGAATAGTCGCGATAAATTATTAAATTTTATCATTTGTATGCAACTTAATTTTCCTACCATTTTTGTCTAGTTCGCAGTGTACTCATACTGCAAATATTCCTTCTCTACCGTCAATCCGTCGAAATTATGCAGCAACACTTTTCCATGTTGTTCAAATCCCAGCCGCTCACACAGACGAATAGAAGGCTTGTTATCCTTGTCAACAAAAGAACAGTATGTCTTCTGTTCCAACTCTGTAATTCCATAAGAAAGTATAGCACTGCACGCCTCATACGCAAAACCTTTATGTTGGTATGCTACTCCCAACATAAATCCCAGCTCTAATCCGCTAAATCCCTCCTTGTATTCCAGGCCAGCCCTTCCTACAACCTTTCCATTTTCCTTGCTTTCAATCACCCACATACCATAGCCATAAAATCCATAAATATTCTTAATATACTCTTTGGTATAGATAATCTCCTGTTCTGGCTCCGCAAAAAGCGGCTCCATAAACTGTGTGATACTTGCATCACGATAAAGCTCATACAACTGCGGCACATCCGCAACTGTTATCTCACGAATCCGCAAGCGCGGTGTCTCTGTAATATCCCACGGAATCCCCTTTACGCGCCTGTACACTCTGTCAAGATACTGCGCGTCAATATCACTCAACTTCTCAACACAGTAAGCACCACTTGGAAAATGTTGCTCCCGATTCTTTTCATTGAGCCAAACAACATAGGGAATCTGATTGACAGCATAATACTGAGCAGCTTTAGCGTCCTCTGTAATTATGACTTTATGCTCTGTTTCCATATGCTTTGTTTCCTCATTTATAAAATGACTGTTCTCTTTGCTGCTCATATGCTTTTAGACGGCGGCTCTCCTGATTATTCTCATCCCATTGGAGCAGCCATACCTCATCCTGTTTTGGCAGCAGTAAATCTTCCATATGCACCCCTAAAATAGAACTTAGCATATACAGATTATCCAGAGATGGCATTGTGCGACCTCGCATCCACCTGTAAATTGGCTGCGGGCAAGACAAATTCAACAATTTCTGAATTTCTCGCACCGTATAACCACACTTCTTTATATTATTTTTCAATATCTGCCCTGTCATTATCATATCAAGAGAAGAAAAAATCTTATCACTCATATGTTTGCATCCTCCCTATTGTATTTTAATTTTATAATACTATTATCATACCTGTATTTTTCTTAAATGTCATTGGATGTCTTGTCCAATTTCAATATTCATTAAGATTTCTGCTTCTCCTTTAAGAGAACTTTCAATTTTTTATAGATCGCACTGCTTTTCTGACTGTCCCGAAACTCTTTGCTAAGACCATTATTAATTGCTACTTTTGTCTTGTAACTATTAAATATTTCAAGTATTTTATCTGAGTATTCCTCCTCTGTGAGATACTGCAAAAGTTCTTCCTTTGTCGCTTTATTTGTGTCAGAAACCTTGGATTTGCTTTTTGCTTTCGCTTTTGGTTCTTCTGTGAGCACTACCATGTTCGGATCTTTCTCATTCTCTGCAAAATTAATAATCCTTTTCACATTGATATCGCGCTGCGCCCAGAAATCAACCAGGTGGTTGAAACCCGTATCCCGCGATACAATATAAAAATAATTCTCTGTCTCCTCACCTTTTGCAATCATATATCCCAGATACGATGCCAACTGAAAATCCAGTGAATTTTTTGCGCCAGTTCCTGCCTTATAAGATTCTAATTTTGCTTTCTGCGTTACAATTTTCTCCACCAACTCCAAAGAAAAAGTCTTACTTTGTTCTGTGTACATCACACAGATAATATCATTTTCACCCAAATTTTCTATCCCAATAAAACCATCTGCATGAACATTTTCGTAGTCAATAAAATAATAGTTCATATTTCTGCGTATTCCTCTCACTTTCTACTATCTAATTCTATGAATTATTGTATCATGGAATTATCTTATCTGCAATATTCTATAAAGTCCTTCCATAATCCGAAAATGAGAACTGTTACAATTCACACCCACGCCAGTTTTTATCATGTTATAAGTTATTGAGGTGTGAATTATAACAGATTTTGCACACAAAATGCTAAAAGGCAAGCATTTTGGCGCATGATTCCCACTACTTTGGCGCGGGTGTGAAAAGTAACTGAGAACTTAGGAAGATACGGTTGCTTCCTCCACTTGCTGCGCGAGTCCATACATCAAAAGATGGCTTCCTTTACGGGAAGCCATCCTTCTATGCATTTCCACAATACACTTCAATCGCTTGACTGACAAACGCCGCAGTTCCCTCTCCGCCTGCCTTGTCAATATTGTGCATCATAATTATGTAACGCGCGAACACTCACTCCTGTTCGTTTGCTCACCTTAGTAACTGTCCACATGTTTTAAATCACCTTCCTTAGTATCCTAATTCCATTTCACAACGACTTAAAAAACAAATGGAGTAAGGAAAGTTCCTCCTTACTGAATCATAAACGATAACATAACGTGAGGGTCAAGCTTTTTTTGCAAATTCATTGCACTTTACATCAAATTATCTTAAATAAATACAAACTCTGGTATGAATACAAATTAATACCATATATTATTACTACTATAAACAGCCTTCTGCTGTGTCAATCAATGGTCATTCAATTTTACATAACTAAGTTATTACCACAATTAATATGATGTTGGGGTCAAAAGGTATTTTGCCCCCTATGATACCACGGATTGCT
>ERZ778503.1365-NODE-1365-length-17150-cov-4.983621_pt1 | contig 17150 bp, 14 predicted proteins | sample MGYA00510047_ERZ778503 | MGnify/ENA primary metagenome ERZ778503 (study PRJEB29527, sample SAMN07138965) | mouse gut metagenome | material: feces | host: mouse | place: China:Nanjing | collected 2016-01-25 ... | reverse complement strand
AATCTACTTTGCAATGTTACCATTTTACCACAGGAATTCTTACAATTCCATCAAATATTACCGAAACCGGCATACCAATAAAACACGGAAAAGTTTTTTGAATATATTGAAAAAAACTTCCATATTGTCTATAATATAGTTTGATATAGTTTTATCAGGCATGTTTCCATCTCTTATGGAGATTGCCTATGAAAATAAATTGTGAAAAAGGAGTTTCTTATGAGGTTAATTACACGTTCAGATTTTGACGGGCTTGCATGCGGCGCACTGTTGAAGGAAGCAGGCATTATCGACCATTGGAAGTTTGCGCATCCAAAGGATTTACAGGACGGTCTTGTCGAAGTAAACGAAGACGACTGCCTTGCTAACGTTCCTTATGTGGAAGGCTGCGGTCTGTGGTTCGACCACCACTCCAGCGAGCATGAACGGTTAGCGCTTGCCGGCAAATACAAAGGCGAAAGCCGTATCACCCCCTCCTGTGCCAGAATTATTTATGAATATTACGGCGGCAGGGAAAAATTTCCGCAGTTTGACGATATGATGGAGGCTGTTGACAAGGTGGATTCCGGCAATCTGACAATCGATGAGATTCAGAATCCGGAGGGATGGATTTTGATTGGCTTTTTGATGGACCCCAGAACCGGTCTTGGACGCTTCCGCAATTTTACCATATCCAATTATCAGCTTATGGAAAAGCTGATTGACGCCTGCCGTACCATGACAACCGACGAAATCCTCGCTCTGCCGGACATCAAAGAGCGCATCCAAATATATCAGGAGCAGACCGAAAAATTTAGAGAGATGGTAACTGCGCATACACAGGTAAAAGGCAATGTGATTATTACGGATTTGCGCGGCGTGGAGCCGATTTACACAGGCAACCGCTTTATGATTTACAGCATGTATCCTGAGCAGAATATTTCCGCATGGATTGTAAACGGCAAGGGCGGCGAGGGCTGCTCTGCAGCGGTGGGCTACAGCATCTTAAACAAAACCAGCGAGGTCAATGTGGGAAGCCTTATGCTGAAATACGGCGGCGGCGGGCATAAAAAAGTCGGCACTTGCCAGTTTTCCTCCGAAAACATGGATGCCGATTTACCCAAAATGTTGGATGAATTGTGTTCGCTTGCTAACGGGTAAGCCGGTAAGCAGACAGACCTCATAATGATTTTCTTACAAAGAAGACAGGAAGCAGATATGCGCTTTACCTACTGCTCCCTGTCTTTTTAAATGCAATTCTCATTTTCCTGTTTTATCCATACTGCCTGTTTCCTGCCGTTTTCAACTTACTCCCACGCGCCCGCAGATATCCGCAAGACAACATTTTTCGCAGTATGGTTTTGTGCGTGCGGTACAGACCTCTCTTCCGTGGTATACGAGGCGGTGGCAGAAATCGCTTCCCTCCTCAGGCGGTATGATTTTCCACAGCGCCTTTTCTACCTTTGCCGGCTCCTTTATCCCATCCACCAGCCCCATTCGGTTGACAAGGCGGATGCAGTGGGTATCCGTAACGATAGCCGGTTTGCCGAACACATCCCCCATTATCAGGTTGGCACTCTTTCTGCCCACTCCCGGCAGGCGAAGCAGCTTGTCAAAATCATCGGGCACCTTTCCGCCGTATTCATCCCGCAGTATTTTCATGCACGCGCTGATATCCCGCGCTTTGCTGTTGCCAAGCCCGCAGGGACGTACTATTTTTTCAATGTCCTCCACAGGGGCTTTTGCCAGCGCATCTACGTCAGGGTATTTTTCATATAGCTTTTCCACCACTACATTGACTCTTGCGTCCGTGCACTGCGCTGCCAGACGCACGCTCACTAAAAGCTTCCACGCCATATCATAATCAAGGGTACAGCCCGCATCCGGATATTCCCTTTTTAATCGCTCTATGATTTCCAAGGCAAGCTCTGTCTTTTTCATTTGTATGCGTCATTCCTTTCACATCATCAGTTCCAGCACCGTGTCATATCCCTTTTCCACCGCTACCTGCATGGGTGTGATACCCTGATTGTTGGAGCGGTTGTAATCGGCGCCCTTTTTAATCAGGAAACGGGCTGCCTCCTGATTGCCATACCGTAAGGCGTGATACAGCGCCGTATTGCCGTTGTTATCCGCAATATTAACGTCTGCGCCTGCGCGGACAAGCTCCTTTATCACATCTTTGTAGCACTGATTTTCCGCGTTTAAAATCAACGCCGTATTCCCCCTGTTGTCCGTCCGGTTTACATCGACTTCCTTCTCCAAAAACAATGGGAGAAGCTCCCTCGTGGCATTGAGATTTAAGTACTGCAGCAGCATAAGAGGCGTACTTCCGTCATTTCTCGGGATATCCAAATGCTTTAACTCTTTCAGAAGCTTTTCGCGCTCTTTCGATTCCAGCTCGCCGCCAAATCTTTTCTTCATCACTGCCATGTGCGCCGGCGTCTCGCCATTTTTATTCTGCAGGGCATCGTCCGCACCGCAAGCAATCAGCACCGCAACCGCCTCCGCGCTTCCATAGATACAGGCGGTATGCAGCGGCGTATTGCCTGACTCAGCCGGTTCGTCCTCCGTCAAATTGACATCCGCTCCCTTCCCTATCATGACCTCCAACATTTTAGCATGATTATTGCGCGCTGCCCAGTGCATCGCCGTAGTCCCCTTATTGTCCAACTGCTCCATGGACTCCTTGGAAAAATATTCTGCAGCTTTCTCTACGTAATCATCCTTCTGCCCGCCAAAGAGCATGGTTCTTTTTTTCAGGGAAGCTACAATATTCGCCGGCGTCCTGCCCTGCACTACTGCCTCGTTGACATCCACGCCAAGTGAAATAAGCTTCTCGATAACCCTTATACCGTAATTACCGCTGATACATGCATCCCGCAGGCAGTCCACTCCGCCGCTTCTGTGAATCGGCGCCACAAAATCTACACCCGCCTCCTTACACAAATCAAGTACCCTGCAATTTTCATCATTGTTGAGCGCATTATGCAGAATCCCTAAAAAGAAGCCAAGCTCATCGTCGTCGTCCGTATCTATCTGCCGAAGCAGCCGCCCCGCAAGATACAGTGCAGGTGTCAGCTTATCGGTATCCTCAGGGGGAAAACAAAATGCATTGCTGGTAATCCGCGAAAAATTCCCCATATCCATCCGGATAAAATCGCAGTCCCCCTCTGCACCATGCTCCTTTAATACCATACAGAGCGCCTCATTTCTAAAATCCATGGCGGCTGCAAGCGGCGTTTTTCCCTCTGCATTCCCCTGATTTATCAAACTGCCGTTTTCTGCAAGCCGAAACGCCGCCGTCATATGGCGTTTCAAAATAGCGGTCATTAAAAGCGTATTGCCTTTTTCATCCACATAATCCGTCTCGGCGCCCTTGTCCAGAAAAATATCTGTCAGCGCATAGGAGCAATTCGTATAATCGCTGTGCAGCATACACGCAAACGGCGTCATTCCCGCATTGTCCTTTTGGTTGATACCTTCTCCCAAAAGCCGCGCAATCGCGGTCCTCTGCTCTATGTTGTGCTTTTCATTTACGCGCATGTTTGTCATGCCTTCTATGCGGGGATACGCAAGATAATGATAGCTGTTTCTTCCCAAAGCATCACAAGCATCTGCTTTTGCGCCATGCGCCAGCAAAAGCTCTGCCATCTTTAAATTGCTGCGGCAGCAAGCCAGCATAAGAGGCGTAATTCCCCTTCCCTTTCCATCCGTACAGTTGGCATCTGCACCCTCTGATAAAAGCGTTTCTACAAGATTGTAAAGATTATGCCACACAAAAAGAGCAAACAGATTCAATCCCACACTGCCGACCGGTGCAAAAAGCAAATCCCGTTCAGCGCTGCCTGCACAGTCCTCTATTTCCTTTATTTCTTCTTCTTTCAAAATATCATACCGGTATGTACAATTTTCAAAATCGTCTTCCCACCACGGAATATACTTACAGCGAACAGTCTCCCCTGATTTCACCAATAAATCTGTCAATTCTTTTATATCCATAAGCTTTTTTCACACTCCTATTCTGTTTCCTTAATTCTCCGCGCCCGCTATCAGCAGCTTCTCCACAATATCATTATAACCGCTCTCTGTTGCATAATAGAGTGCCGTATGTTCGTCCATATCCGCACAAGTGACATCCGCCCCGTTTTCTAACAGTACGCCTACAATATAGTTGCTGCCGCTTTTTGACGCGATGATAAGGGCGGTCTCACCGTCTTCATTGCGCTCGTTGATTCTGGCGCCATGTGCCAAAAGCTTTCTCACCAGATGTTCATTGCCCTTTCCTGTTGCAATATGTAACGGGGAGTCGCCGTAATTGTCGCCGATATTGACATCTGCGCCGCCCTCCATCAAAAGCTCCGCAATCAGAAGATTATCCTCTGCAGCCGCAATATAGAGCGGCGTCAGTTTTTCATCGTTGCAGGCATTGATATCCACGCCGCCTTTTGCCAGCATAGCTTTCACGATCTCGCTCTGGTTGTTGTAGCATGCCTGATGCAGCGCAGTATTGCCAAAGGAATCCACATTTCCTGCATTGCCGGCAGACACAGCCTCCACAAGCTGTACCACGCCCATAGCGTTGGCGTAATCCAGTGCCGTCCTGCCCTTGTCATCCGTAAGCGTGGCATCTGCGCCAAGCTCAATCAGGTATTTTGCCGCTTCCGCCTTCTTAGCATCCACAGCATAGATAAGAACGGTTCTGCCCGCCTTGTCTGCAGCGTTGATATCTGCTCCCCTGTCCACTAAAAGCTTTATAATTTCCTTATTGCCGGAAACTGCCGCCAAATGCAGAGGTGTCACGCTTGCATTGGAAATCAGGTTTATATCTGCCTCCTTTTCCAAAAGAAGCTTTACGATATCACGATATCCTTTTTGACACGCATAATGAAGCGGGGCAAGACCTGCCTCGTCCACTGCGTTAATGTTGATGCCATCCTTTTTCAGGAACGCCATAACCACCCCTTTTTGCCCGTTTTGACACGCTTTTAATAACAGCTTATCCATTTTTTCCTCCATTCTGCGCACGCCGGCGCATATATATAGTCCGTCCCTGCCTTACAGTACACATTCTAATTGACAGTCAAACGGTTCTTTTTCCACATGTGCCGCATTACATTCCTCTGCCGGTACACAGCCCATATTTTTATAAAAAGCCTGACTTTCCACTGCTGAATGTGCAGAAATATACAACTTCTCTGCCCCCTTCTGCCTTGCCCAGCGTCCTGCCTCTTCAAAAAGCTTTCTGCCGATTCCAGCCCCGCGCATTTCCTCCGATACATGTATGGAAGTCAGGTCTAAATATTCCTTCTTTTTTCCAAAAAATTCTGCCTCCACGGAGACAAACCCTTTTAGCTTCCCAGCCGAAAATGCGCCATATACCAAACCGCCTGTGATAAGCGTATTTTTTAAGCAATCGGTCAAAGTCTGATAATCTTCCCTGCTCCAGTCGTCAATAAAGGGCGCATCCTCAATTCTACATTCCCCGTCCCGTTTGCGCCAGCACTTTGTTACTACCTGATGCCTGTTAAAGTGTGCAAACAATTCCGCAGACAATTCTTCAAAAACTATTTTTCTGTATGTGATGGCATCCTTTACGCCAAATGTTTTCTGCATTTTACTCCTCACTACTTGCACAAACAACCGATGGTTTTATTATACACAGCAATCCTGCAAATTACAATAATCGTATCCAACCTCTCATTGGAATTTAACTTCAGCTTCGCTAGTCTTTTATTGTCATGAATAGCAGCACCACCACAGCATAAAGCCCCTGTGGAAAAGGCAGCTCTTTTAACCGCAGTTCTACTCGCTGTTTTGTTATCTTGTCGGCATCTGAAATCCCGCAAGTGCTTTATTCAAATAGTCGTTAAAGGGTTTCATCATTCTAAAAAGTTCTGCCGCCTTGGTAACAAACGCTTCCGCATCCTTCAGGTCTTCGTCTTTCAGCGAATATTCCAGATACCAACTCTTACATTTCAAATATTTTGCCTGCGGATGTTCTTTCTCATATCCCGCCGGAACATTCTTTAATGCCGTTCCCTTTACAGTAAAATTTCTTTCAAACGCCGGCTCATGTATCAGCTTTTCCCACTCTTCGCCATTTAAGGCAATATAGTCCCGCACCATCGTCGTTGCATCCTTAAACATATCCGCAAACAGACCTCCGCCCAAAAAGGATTGATTGTCGGGCTTTATCATAAGATAATATCCCACAGGAACCGGCAGCTTGCCTTTAGCGGAAATATGGGCACGAAACGCAGGGTTATACGGCGACTTATCATGACTGAAACGAGTATCTCTTACCAGCTTAAACGTAAGGTCTTTCGGATTGTGATACAAAATACTGCTGTCAAATTTTCCGATTTCCAGTATCAGTCTCTGTAATAACACTTCAAATTCTGCATTTGCTTTTTTAAAGTCCTCCTTATTCGCATGATACCATTCACGGTTATTATGCATGCTCAAAGCCGATAAATAATCCATAATAAATTGTGTGTTCATACTGCTTCTCCTCCTTATCCTTCCACACTCTTCTCTCCCTATTTATCACTTATGGTACGGTGCGCCGCTCATAATCCGGTATCCGCGGTATATCTGCTCGCACAAAATCACCCGCATAAGCTGATGGGGAAAGGTCATATCCGAAAAACTTAGTTTAAAATCGGCTCTCTTTATCACTGCTTCATGCAGTCCAAGAGAGCCGCCGATAACAAATTGTATATGGCTTTTTCCGGAAAGCCCTGTTTTTTGCAATAACGATGCAAACGCAGCCGAATCCAGCCTTTCTCCATTGATAACAAGCGCAATGACAAAAGCGTCCTCCTTGACTTTGGAAAGCAGCCTCTCCCCTTCCTTTTTCTTAATCTGCTCTTCCACTGATACACTGGCGCCATCCGGCGTCTTTTCATCTGCTACCTCGATTATCTCGGTTTTGCAGTAAGCAGACAAACGCTTGCGGTATTCGTCCACCGCATCTTTATAAAACTTTTCCTTTATTTTTCCCACGCATAAAATTGAAATTTTCACTGTTTTGTCCAATTCTTTTATTTTTCAAAAATTTCTCCATAAAATTCGTCGACAAAGTGCTCCAAAAAGCCTTCGTCAAGGTTCAAGAATTGCTTTTGTATTTTTTCTTTCATCAGAGAAACTCTTTTAAAATACATTTCCTCCTCCGGCGTACTCTCCCACGCTTCACGCACAGCCTGCATAGCTTCCTCTGATACGCTTCCATTCTCCTGTATAAACAGCTCGTTATCCAGCTCTTCAGATACAAAATTGCTGCGGCACCATTTCTCCATCGTGCTGCGGAGGGAATGTTCCGACTCTGCCCTTTTTGCAAAAATCCGGTAGGATTTCATGGAAACCATGCCCATAACAATAAAAAGCAGAAATAAGGTGCTCATAATGCCGTAAGTCATATATTGGGAAGTTCCGCTCAGTTTTAAAGGAAGTACGCCCGCAATGCCCAAAATCATGACTATCATGCCCACGACGCCAAAAAGCAGAAGTAAATAAGCCGACGATTTGTTATCTTCCGCTTTTGCAGCGCTGTTTTCATAGACAGCAGGTGACGGCATCGGCATTCCTTCCGCCGCCGTATCAACATCCGTCATCTTTTTTTTCTTTTCAGCCTTCTCCTCTGGGCACTGCGGCATACTACTATCCCTCCATCCCATTCTACTTTACGATTGCATCATTTGTCTGCTAAAAATTCGTCGATTCCTTTTGCACCCGCTTTTCCGGCCCCCATCGCCAAAATAACGGTAGCTGCGCCCGTCACGGCATCGCCGCCTGCATAAACGCCTTCCTTCGTCGTCTTTCCGTTTTCTTCCTCCGCCACAATACATTTCCATTTATTGACTGCAAGCCCTTCCGTCGTAGAAGAAATTAACGGATTGGGCGAAGTACCCAACGACATAATAACCGTATCCACGTCAATGACAAATTCGGAATCCGGCACCTCCACAGGACGCCTTCTGCCCGATTCGTCCGGCGCGCCAAGCTCCATGCGAATACATTTCATGCCGGTTACCCAGCCCTTTTCATCCTCTAAAATCGCAACCGGATTAGTCAGAAGGTCAAAAATAATTCCCTCTTCCTTTGCATGATGCACCTCTTCCACACGTGCCGGAAGCTCCTCCTCGCTTCTTCTGTACACAATATGCACCTCAGCGCCTAACCGGAGCGCGGTTCTCGCCGCGTCCATGGCAACGTTTCCGCCGCCGACTACCGCAACCTTTTTCCCCCTCATAATGGGCGTGTTTGCGTTTTCATCAAACGCCTTCATCAGATTGCTTCTGGTTAGATATTCGTTTGCAGAAAATACACCGTTTGCATTTTCCCCCGGGATACCCATAAATTTGGGAAGCCCTGCGCCGGAACCGATAAATACGGCAGAGAATCCCTCTTCTGTGAGCAGTTCGTCAATGGTGACGGATTTACCAACCACCACATTGGTTTCTATGGTAACGCCAAGTGCCTTTACATTTTCAATTTCCTTTGCCACAACATCCTGTTTCGGCAGACGGAATTCAGGAATACCATATACAAGAACACCGCCCGGCTCATGAAGCGCTTCAAAAATGGTAACCTCATAGCCCATTTTCGCCAAATCGCCTGCGCAGGTAAGTCCTGCCGGACCGGAGCCGATAACTGCCACCTTTTTGCCGTTCTTCTCCTTTGCACCTTCAGGCTTTATCCCGTTTTCTCTTGCCCAGTCAGCTACAAAACGCTCCAGCTTTCCAATAGAAACCGGCTCTCCCTTAATACCGCGGATACATTTGCCTTCACATTGGCTTTCCTGCGGACAGACTCTTCCGCAGACGGCGGGAAGCGCCGAAGACTCACTGATAACCTGATAAGCGCTCTCAATATCGCCTGTCTTAACATGCCCGATAAAAGCCGGAATATCAATAGCAACCGGACAGCCCTTTATGCATTGCGCATTCTTGCAGCCAATACAGCGTCCCGCCTCCTCCATTGCCTCCGCTTTATCATAGCCTAAGCATACTTCTTCAAAATTCGCCGCACGCACCTTAGGCGCCTGCTCACGAACGGGTACTTTCTTTAAAACATCCATTTTTTACTCCATTTCTGCGCTGCTCTCTGCGCAAAGCCTTTATAGCTTACAAATTTGTGTCAAGCAGCGCGCAGACACAAACCCCGCAAAAATACATATTTTAGATTTCCTTTTACTGGCAGTTTCCGCAGCCGCCATGGTGGGATCTGCCTTCCTTCGCTTTTAAGAAAGCGCGTCCCTCTGTCGTTTTATAGATTTGCTGTCTCTGCATTGCCTCATCAAAATTCACCTGATGCCCGTCAAACTCCGGTCCGTCCACACAGGCAAATTTTACCTTGCCGCCTACGCTGACGCGGCATGCCCCGCACATTCCCGTACCGTCCACCATAATGGGATTCAGGCTGACAATGGTGGGGATTCCCAATTCCTTCGTCAGCAGGCAGACAAATTTCATCATAATCATAGGTCCAATCGCCACGCAGGTGTCATATTCCTTGCCCTCTTCCACAAGCTCCTTTATGGTCTGTGTCACCATACCGCTTCTGCCGTAAGAGCCGTCGTCGGTAGTCACATAAAGATTACCTGCTACTGCCTCCATCTCTTTCTCCAGAATCAGCATATCCTTGGTTTTGGCACCCACAATCACATCCGCATCAATCCCATGCTCATGCAGCCATTTAACCTGCGGATAAACCGGTGCGGTTCCAACACCACCAGCCACAAAAAGCATTTTTTTCTTCTTCAGCGCTTCCAAATCCTCTCCGACAAACTCAGAAGCGCAGCCCAGAGGACCGACAAAATCTTTAAAAGAATCTCCCGCCCTCAGGGAAGCCATCATCTGAGTGGAAGCCCCAACAATCTGAAATACAATGGTAATCGTTCCCTTTTCCCTGTCATAGTCACAGATAGTAAGCGGAATACGTTCCCCCTCGTCATCCTTTCTGGCAATGATAAACTGTCCCGGGCTGCACGCCTTTGCAATTCTTTTTGCCTCTACTTCCATTAAATAAATGTTGTCTGCCAGTTCCTCTGCTCTTAAAATCTGATACATTTTAATCCTCCATTTATGCTTCCGGAGTTTCTGATTCCTCCGGCGCTTCTTCAAGTGCTTCCAGCACATAACCGCCCAAAGCATCTCTTGACAAAACAAAATATTGCTGTGTATATACGTTGGCAGCATAGGTAGTTCCCGTCCGGTTCTGTACACCTGCCGAATCCTCATAGATTTCGGAAATAATGTAAAAATCGCCCTGTTTTGCTATCGTAAGCGCATACTGGAACGCGTACAGATACCGCCCGCTAATGCTCCCCGCAGGCGTACCTTGTACATCCAGAATTTTTCCGTTTGCTACCATGATTTCCGTAAGCCCTGCCAAAGCCATATCCACCGTAAAATCTGTCTCAATCAGCAGTTCAAACTGTCTTGTCGTGCATTCCCCTGCCACGCCCTCCGCGTTATAACATACAAATTTAAAGGTGCTTTTTCCAAGGGGCATGGGAATCGGCGCTGTATAAAGGGCTGACTGCTCCGTTGGCAAAGTGCCGTCCGTTGTGTAATACACAGTGCAGTCCATTGGCACTACCACCGATATCATGGTCGGCGCCGTATAATCGCCGCTGTAATTTTCCACCTCCGGCGCGGGCGGCTTGATAATATCTATGACATAAGTTTTTGCCACTACTTCACTCTGAATGCCATATTCATTCACAAACATGGCAGAAACCTGATAAGTTCCCGTCTCCAGAAAAATCGGCATAGTGTATACATCACTGTTTTCATCCGGCATGCTGCCGTCAAGCGTATAATATATGGTTCCCTGTATACTGGAAGTCAGCTTAAGCGGCACTACTTCCGCATAAGTTCCTTCCTGATAACTGAATTCCGGCGGCACAGCCATATATTCCTGATATGCAACTCGTATGGCTTCATTGTCCGTATTCACCAAAAGCGTATGAATCGCGGCATAATCTTCCTTGTCCCGATAAAAGACAATCATTTTTTTATAGGCACTCTCGATTTCATCCTCCGTCGCGTATCCTGATATGATAATATTACTCAGACAATCCGTATAGCTCTGCTCCTGCTTCATCGTGCCGTAAAGCTCAGCCAGCGCAAAACGCAACGGTATTTCTTCCGGCTTTAGCTCTATTGCTCTTTCATAATACTCTGCCGCCTTCTCGAGATTTCCCGCTGCTACGCAGGCTTCCGCTTTGGAAATCTGATAGCTCGAAGAGTGATAGCGGTATCGGGAAACTGCATTTATCGCCGCCACCGTTCCTGCCGCAAGCAGCACGCACGACAATCCAATCACAAGCGGCCAAATACTTTTCCGCTTTCTTTTACGCTTATCCGCCAATGCATCCGCTTCCTTTGGCACCTCTGCCAGCACATCCTCCACAATGCCGGAAAGCGTTTCGTTCATACTATATTCAATTTCCGGTTCAAAGTCTGGAACGATATGTATCTCTTCACCGCATTTTTCACAGTAAAGATGACCTTCCTCCATTTCCGCTCCGCATTTTGGACATTTCATAAGGAAACCTGACCTTCCTGCATTCTGCCGTATCCGCCGCTACATTGCTGCGGATTCCACGCAGTTGCTCATCAGCATGGCAATCGTCATAGGACCGACGCCGCCCGGCACCGGAGTGATAGCACTGCAAATCGGCGCCACATCATCATAATCCACATCGCCGCACAATTTCTGATTCTCCATACGGTGAATTCCTACGTCGATCACTACCGCACCCTCTTTTACGTATTCTCTGGTAAAAAATTGGGGCTTTCCAATAGCGGCGACTAAAATATCCGCTCTTTTGGTAATGGAAGCCAAATCCCTTGTTTTGGAATGTGCCACTGTAACGGTTCCATTTTCCCGAAGCAGCAACAGCGACATGGGCTTTCCTACGATATTGCTTCTGCCGACTACCACGCATTCCTTCCCTGCAATTTCTATGCCGCTTCTTTTTAAAAGCTGGATAATACCTGCCGGCGTGCAGGACACAAAACCTTTTTCGCCGATGCACAAAGCGCCCACACTCTGCGGATGAAATCCGTCCACGTCCTTCCCTGGCGCAATGCTTCTGATAACCTTGCTCTCATCAATTTGTTTTGGCAGCGGAAGCTGCACCAGAATGCCATTTACATCAGCCCGTTCATTCAAGTCGTCAATTAACCGAAGCAGTTCTGCCTCCGACGTCTCTTCCGGAAGCTCATATGAAAGAGAGCGGATACCAATGTACTCACATGCTTTTTTCTTATTGCCCACATAAACCGTGGACGCGGCATCCGTTCCCACCTGTATCACGGCAAGGGTGATTTCCTTTCCCTGTGCCTTCATATCGCTTACCTTCTGCTTCAACTCATCCTTGATTTGTGCCGATATTGCTTTTCCGTCTATTATCTGCGCCATATTTCCTCACATTCCGCCTTAAAACGGCCTATTGTTGTTTGGGAATCGATAATTTTTCCCACATCCTCAGAACAGTCCCGTAATCACGCCTTCTTCATCTACATCAATGCCGTATGCCGCGGGACTTTTGGAAAGCCCGGGCATCGTCACAATCGTTCCGGTCAGCACCACAATAAAGCCGGCTCCTGCTGACACATAGACCTCCCTCACACTCATGTCAAAGCCCTCCGGCCTGCCCAGCTTTTGCGGGTCATCCGAAAGCGAATACTGGTTCTTTGCCATACAGACGGGCAGCGCCCCATAACCGAGCGCTTCCAGCTTCTCTATCTGTTTTACCGCAGCAGAGGTATAATTTACGCTTCCCGCACCGTAAATTTTTTTTGCTACGGTCTCTATCTTTTGCTTAATGGATACCGAATCTTCATAAAGCACCTGAAAATGGTTTTCCTGCTCCAAAGCATGCAATACCTTCTCTGCAAGGACAATGCCGCCCTCTCCGCCCTTTTCCCATACATTGGCAATGGCAAATTCACAGCCCCTGCTCTCGCAGAACTCTTTTACAAAAGCAGTCTCTTTCTCCGTATCTGATACAAAAGCATTTAAGGTTACCACAATGGGAACTCCAAAAAGCTGCAGGTTTTCAATATGTTTTTCCAGATTGACAATGCCTGCCTTGAGCGCTTCCATGTTCTCTTCATTCAAATCACTTTTTGCAACACCGCCATTGTATTTTAACGCTCTGACTGTTGCAACCAGCACTACCGCATCCGGCTTTAATCCTGCCATCCGGCATTTAATATCAAAAAACTTTTCCGCTCCCAAGTCTGCGCCAAAGCCAGCCTCCGTCACCACATAATCCGCCATTTTCAGAGCCGTTCTGGTTGCCCTGACGGAATTGCAGCCATGGGCAATATTGGCAAAAGGGCCCCCGTGCACAAGTGCCGGTGTATGCTCTAAGGTCTGAATCAAATTGGGCTTCATGGCGTCCTTTAAAATGGCTGCCATAGCGCCGACGGCGCCAAGCTGTCCCGCCGTCACGGTCCGCCCCTGATAGTCATACGCCACCACCATACGGGATAACCGCTCCTTTAAATCCTTCATATCCTCGGCAAGGCACAAAACCGCCATAATTTCCGTCGCCACCGTAATGACAAAATGGTCTTCACGGACAAAACCGTCCGTCTTGCTGCCCATACCCACTACAATATTGCGCAGTACTCTGTCATTCATATCCATACAGCGTTTCCACACAACCTGTCTGGTATCAATCCGAAGCTCGTTGCCCTGTTGAATATGATTATCCAAAAGTGCAGCCAGAAGATTGTTAGCGGCAGTAATCGCATGAAAATCGCCGGTAAAATGCAGATTCAAATCTTCCATCGGCACCACCTGCGCATAGCCGCCGCCGGAAGCGCCTCCCTTTATGCCAAAGCACGGTCCCAAAGATGGCTCGCGCAGGGCAATCACCGCTTTTTTATGCAATTTTCCAAAAGCTTCTCCCAAACCAACGGTAACGGTCGTCTTTCCTTCACCTGCAGGCGTCGGATTGATCGCCGTAACCAAAATCAGTTTTCCGTCAGGATTGCCGGAGACTCTTTTCATACAGGCATCCGATATCTTCGCCTTATATTTTCCGTAAAGCTCCAATTCCTCCGCCTCAATGCCAAGTTGTTCTGCAATTTCCGTGACCGGCTTCATTTCTGTTGCCTGTGCAATCTGAATATCTGTTTTCATTCTTATACCCCTTTGCGCGCTTCATCACGCCTGTCAATCCATATTGGAAAGTTTACTTTTAAACTTATATTTCCTCCAGCAACTGCTCAAATTCCGTAATACTCATCAGCACCTTTCTCGGTTTTGTCCCTTCTTCCTCGCCTACAACGCCGTATTCGCTCAGTTGGTCCATAATCCGCGCTGCCCTGTTAAAACCAATTTTGAACATTCTCTGCAGCATACCGATGGAAGCTTTGTCCTTATCAATAATGAACCTGCCCGCATCGGCAAAATATTCATCCACGTTTCCGGCACTTTCCGCACCCGCCTGACTGCCCGAACCGCCGCTGCCGATATTCTGAATCTTTTCCTCCACATCCGCCGCATAAACGTTCCCGATTGCCTGATTTTTTAGAAAATCCACCACATCGGATACTTCTCTGTCCGAAACAAAAGCCCCTTGTACACGCGCCGGTTTGGAATAGCCTTGGGGATAAAAGAGCATATCGCCCTTTCCCAACAATTTTTCCGCACCGTTCATGTCAAGAATGGTACGGGAATCCACACCGCTGGAAACGCTGAATGCCACACGGCTCGGCATATTCGCCTTGATAAGTCCCGTAATGACATCGACAGAAGGACGCTGGGTCGCAATAATCAAATGGATACCTGCCGCTCTTGCGAGCTGTGCCAGACGGCAGATGGACTCTTCCACTTCGCCCGGGGATACCATCATCAAATCAGCAAGCTCATCCACAATAATCACAATCTGGGGAAGCTTTGCAGGCGCATCCTCCTCCCCTTTCTCACGCATACTCTCTACTTTTTGGTTGTAGCCTTTTAAGTCACGGACATTAAAATCCGCAAATTTTTTGTAGCGCTCCGTCATCTCCGTAACGCCCCAATGAAGCGCTGCCGCCGCCTTCTTGGGGTCTGTGACAACCGGAATCAGCAGATGTGGAATCCCATTATAGACACTTAACTCCACCACCTTAGGGTCAACCATAATCAGCTTTACGTCATCCGGATGCGCTTTATATAAAATGCTCATAATCAGGGTATTGATACAAACCGATTTGCCGGAGCCTGTCGCCCCTGCAATCAGCATATGCGGCATTTTTGCAATATCGGCTACAACCGCTTTACCTGCAATGTCCTTGCCTACTGCAAAAGCCAGATTAGAAGGAAATTCCTTAAACTCTTTTGTCTCCAGCAAATCGCGCAGTGCCACAGCCATATTTTCTTTGTTGGGCACCTCGATTCCAATTGCTGCTTTTCCGGGAATCGGCGCTTCTATTCTGATATCCGTTGCCGCAAGATTCAGCTTGATGTCATCAGACAAGCCGACAATCTTACTCACCTTCACCCCCTGCTCCGGCTGCAGCTCATATCTGGTTACGGACGGTCCCTGACTAATATCTGTAATCGTTACCCTGACGCCAAAGGTTGCAAGCGTCTGCTGCAGCCGCATGGCAGTTTCTTTTAACTCCTTTGCCGAATCACCGCCGCCGCCTTTTCCTTTCTGCAGGCGGGAAAGAGGCGGAAATATGTATTTGCCCGGAAGCTTTCCGCGTGCCGCGGCACTCTCCGGCACTATTCCACTTTGACTGTCCTCTTTCTTTTTCTCAGGAAGCTTTGCAACGGGGCGATGAGACACGGCGGCTGCCTCTGCAGGCTCATGCCATTCCTCCTGCACATATGACTCTTCTTGCCACGCTTCCCTGTCTTCTTCTATATAAGGCGCTTCCTCTGCCGCCTGTACTTCCTGTTCGGCGGGCGCGCTGTTGATTCTGATTTCATGCATTTGCGATACGGCGGGCGCCTCTGCAGGCTCTGCAAAATCCTCCTCCATATTGAGTATGATTTCATGCATATCGTCGCGTACACGCTTCTCCTGCACATGGGGGAGCGTTGTGTCCGCCATAACGCCGCTTACTTTTTTATCCATACGCAGTATTTTTTCGTTTTCTTTTTCCTCTTCCCTAAGCCGTTTTTCTTCAAGCCGCTTCGCTTTTTCTTCCTCTCTGCGCTGCCGTTCTTCCTCTATGTCAGAGCGTCGTATTCTTGCCTGCTCGCGCCTTCTTTCCGCATCCTCTCTGGAGAGCTGTGCCATGCGCCTGCCGCCGTTTTTCATACTGTTAACCAAAGAGCGTTCCGTAAGGAGTACAATGCTGATTAAAGACAGAATAATCACAATCAGAACCGTACCGAGGGTATCCAGAAAATGATGGCACAAAAAGGCAAGGCTTCCTGCTATAATGCCGCCGCCCTTCCTCGCCTCGCTGTCATACTTATATAACTCCGCAAGACTATAGCTTTCCATTTGTAGGGCATATCCTGATACCATTTCACAGACAATGCCCACCATCAGAAACAATACGACTCCTGCCGCAATTTTCCTGACCGCCGCCGGACTTCCTGCATTGGCTGACCAGAACGCCGCTCCCACAAAGGCGATAATCGCCACCACATATGCCAGATATCCAAACAATCCAAATAAAATATCGCTGATTCCATTCCCCACTGTTCCCAATACGCCAAAATTGCATAAAACCAGAAAAACAGCCAGCGCAAACAGCAGAATCAGCACCACCTCATGAAAGAGGGCGCTGTCCTGCTCCGAATATCCTTTGTTTGTATTTGTCTTTCCCCTCGCAGAACCCTTTTTTGAGGAGGAAGTCTTTTTTCCTGTATGATTCGCCGCCATCGCTCTATACTCCCGATTTATACGGTTATTTTTGCCAAAATAGAATGCCCAAAGTGACAACCTTAGTTATTATAGCATTTTTCCCCGTTCTTGTCATCATGTACAATTTAGTTTTTATTTTCTCCGCCGTCCCTGTCCCCAATCAGCTCATGCAGTTTTGCCATCGCCTCGCTGATGCCTCCCACGGCATCGATAATCCCTTCGTTTACGGTTTCCTGTCCTACTAAAATAGTTCCGACATCCTTCGTCAGTACGCCGGTTTCCATCATAAGCTCCTCCAGCCGCTGCTTCTTTATTCCGCAGTGACTGCACACAA
>ERZ778503.1362-NODE-1362-length-17182-cov-7.403690_pt1 | contig 17182 bp, 9 predicted proteins | sample MGYA00510047_ERZ778503 | MGnify/ENA primary metagenome ERZ778503 (study PRJEB29527, sample SAMN07138965) | mouse gut metagenome | material: feces | host: mouse | place: China:Nanjing | collected 2016-01-25 ... | reverse complement strand
TGTCAGCCCTAATTTTTCAATCGCTCAAAAAAAGTTTAGCGGACAGTAATAATTTCCAAATATTTTGATATACGGATGGATTTAGCTAATTTTGTGGGAAGTTTCCGCTTATTCATAAGCGGCAAGACTCACTTACATACATCTAAAGATATGCTTAAGATCAACAAATTCGCCCTTGCTGCCATAGCAGTGGCTGCCGGAGCAGGCATCGCGAATGCCGGACAGTTCTCTTTCGGTATCAAAGCCGGACTCAACGTCAACAAACTGAAATTCAACCAGGAACTTGCATCCGCATCCAATTCCTGCGGATGGACTGCCGGTGTGACAGCTGATTTCACTGTTCCAATCATCGGCATCGGCGCTGATGCCAGCATCATGTATTCACGCATGAACAACGCCGCTGATGTCACCTATAACGACAACCACTCCACGCTTCTGCCATCCCCCCCGTCTATCGGCACTGATGTCGTAGCCACCCCCTCCGGATCAGACATCTATGGCAAGAATTTTCTGGAAATTCCTATCAACATCAAATATAAGTTCAACATCCCTGTCGTGGCTTCTGTATTCAAGCCATATGTGTTCACAGGCCCACAGTTCGGTCTGCGTCTCGACAAGAGCATGAAGGATGTTGTCAACAATATCCAGTCGCGCACTTTCCAGATGAACTGGAACGTAGGTCTGGGCGTTGAACTCATCGGCCACCTTCAGGTAGCCGCATCATATGGCATCGGATGCAACAGTGTGGTCAAAAAACTCACTGAATCCACTACCGGCATCAACGTCAACAATGATGATGTCTACAAAGTGAAAAACAACTACTGGACCGTAACTGCGGCCTGGCTGTTCTGATATTTATGAAGAAAATACTTCTCGCTATCCTGCTCGCCGCCGGGGCTTTGTCAGCCTCGGCCGAGTTAAGGTGGGGACCCTCGGCTTCGGCCTATTTCGGCAAGTATAGTTGGCGACAGCCGCTGATTGAAACTAATATGGTGACCGGTTTCCAGGCCGGTGTGCTCGGTGAACTAATGATTCCGGGCATCGGCTTCGGCATCGACTTCGGTCTTAATTACGCCATGCATCCTGGCAAGTTCAACCTCGGTGCCCACGAGGTGTGGGCGGCCGACGGATACGGCGATGATAATTTCACGCTCCATAGCGTGGAAGTGCCCGTGCATCTCCGATTCAAATACACAAGGCTCGAGGGGGTGGAACAATATATTGCTCCATTCGCATATGTCGGACCGGTATTCCAGTTCCACGTCGCACAGTCAAATCTCGATGCAATCGAGCATCCTCTGGGGTCGGTGGCCCTGCAGTTCGGTGTCGGCGGTGAATTTTTCCAGTGCCTGCAGCTCAGCGCTTCCTACATCTGGGCACCGACTTATGAGATACGCACCGTAAAACTTGACAACCTCTCGGCCAGAAACTCCGGATTCAGCGTCAATCTCACCTACCTCTTCAAGTAATCATTCCACACGTGGCGACTTCCCGGGCAACAGCATCTCATCTCTTCAGGCTGGCTGCGTCTCTTCTCTACGCCACATCAACTTCACATGTCTACCATGTCGTTTGCAGAAGTCGTGCTGCCATTGCCGCTCTATTCCTCGTTCACTTACTCCATCCCGGAGGGTATGGAGGGGGTAGTCACAGGGTCGCGCGTGCTTGTGCAGTTCGGCCGACGCAAATTCTATACCGGCATTGTGGCTTCGGTCCATCCGGATGCTCCTGAAGGATATGATGTCAAGCCGATTTCCCTGCTCCTCGACCCGACTCCTATAGTGCGGTTCCCGCAGCTGAGGATGTGGCAATGGATTGCCGACTATTATCTCTGCGCTCCCGGCGAAGTCTACAAGGCGGCAATCCCCACAGGGCTAAAGCCGGAAAGCACTACTTTCATCTCTCTCTCCCCCGACTGCGACCTCTCTGAAGCCATCCCCTCGCTTAAAGAGGAGGAAGCCAGGATTCTGCAGCTCGTCTATTCCGAAAAGCGACTTTCAATTTCCGATATTCAGAGCCGCACTGAAATCGCAAATGCCACATCATATATACGCCCGCTGCTGGAACAGGGGGTGCTTGAAGTGGCTGAAACGGTGGTGGAAAAATACCGTCCGAAGACTGTGCACATGATCCGGCTCTCTCTTCGGCCGGGCGATCACGACGGTGTGCACCGGTTCCTTGACCTGACCAACCGTTCCACTCGCCAGCAGAACGCTCTGATGGCTTATCTCGACATGTCGGGATTTCTATCCTCTCGTTCTGAACCTAAAGAAGTGGAGCGCGACGCCCTCCTGCAGCGCGCCGGAATCACTCCCGGCATTCTCAAGGCAATGGTGGACAAACAGATTTTTGAAGTCTACAAGAAGAGTGTCAACCGTTTTCAGGATTTCGACGGCACAATCCACCCCATTCCTCAGCTATCTGAGTTACAGCGCTCTGCTTTTGATGCTATTTCCGATGGATTCCGCACTAAGGATACGATACTGCTGCATGGCGTCACCGGGAGCGGAAAGACTGAAATCTACGCACATCTGATCGACCGTGTGCTTGCTGCCGGACGACAGGTGCTTTTTCTCGTGCCCGAAATCTCACTTACCACCCAGCTCACCGACAGGCTGCGGCGCATCTTCGGCGACCGTCTGCTCGTATATCATTCCAAATTCTCCGACAATGAGAGGGTCGATGTGTGGAGGCGTGTGCTCGATTCCCATCAACCGTTGCTGATTCTTGGAGCACGAAGTGCCGTTTTTCTGCCATTCCATCATCTCGGTCTGGTGATTGTGGACGAAGAGCACGAGTCGTCATACAAGCAATACGACCCCGCGCCTCGCTACAATGCCCGCGACACGGCGATAGTGCTCGCCTCGATGCATGGAGCAAAGACTCTGCTAGGGTCTGCCACCCCGGCTGTCGACACATATTACAAAGCTCTCAACGGAAAATACGGACTCGTCACTCTTTCCGAACGATACGAGGGTGCAGCTCTCCCTGCTGTTGAAATCATCGACATGAAAGAACAGCGCAAACGCAAGCTCTCCGATGGGATTCTGTCGCAGCCGCTGCGTCTGGCCACCGAGCAGGCTCTGCAACACGGCAAGCAGGCTCTGATGTTCCAGAACCGACGCGGTTTCGCACCTTTCGTTGTATGCCGCAATTGCGGATGGACTCCTCGATGCACCAACTGTGATGTCGCGCTCGTTTATCACAAACATTCCGACCAGCTCAGATGCCATTACTGCGGATTCGCAATGCCTTTGCCTCCGCTATGCCCTGCATGTCAGGAAAATTCGGTGGAGGTATATGGCTATGGCACTGAACGAATCGCCGAAGAGGTTCACCGCCGTTTCCAAGGATACCGCGTAGGGCGCATGGACCTCGACTCTACCCGCAATAAGGATGCCTTTCAGGAGATAATCGAGGATTTCTCAAGCCATAACATGGACATTCTGGTGGGGACTCAGATGATTACAAAAGGTCTTGACTTCGGCGAAGTCACGGTAGTGGGCGTACTCAACGCCGACTCTCTGCTCAATTTCCCCGACTTCAGAGCCGGCGAACGCGCTTTCAATATGCTCGAACAGGTGGCCGGACGTGCCGGACGACGTTCTGATCCGGGCAATGTCTACATCCAGACTACCGACCCGCAGAATGCTGTGCTCGCCCATGTGGCTTCCCACGACTACAAGGGATTCTATGAAATGGAGATTGCAAGCCGAAGCAGGCTTCTTTACCCCCCTTTCAGCAGAATCATCAATATATTCCTGAAAAACAAAAACTACGGCGATGCCCAAACGGCAGCCCGGCTGTTGGCCGAGGCCCTGCGGACCACTTTCGGGCCGCGTGTGCTCGGTCCTGAAAAACCCTTTGTGAGCCGCGTGGCCACTTGGTATCTGCAATGTATCATGCTCAAAATTGAGTCTACGGCATCTATGAGCAAGGTGAAACGAATATTGCGCACCATCTACGAAAGTCTGGCCCGCGACCCGCGAATTAAATCATCCGTCATATATTATGATGTCGATCCGGCATAAATAATATGATCTGTATGTGTTCTAATTTAACCGATAGTATTTGAACGGAATTCTTAAAATTAAATTCGGACACCTGCTTAAGTACACAACTTTATGTCAGCCATGATTACTGATTCTGAATTCGATCGCCAGCATCTCTGGCATCCATATACATCCACTCACGACCCCCTCGCTTGCTATGAAGTGGAAAAGGCCGAAGGTGCAGAACTTATACTGCGCGACGGACGCCGCCTGATCGACGGCATGTCATCGTGGTGGTGCGTGATTCATGGATATTCCCATCCGGAGCTCGTGGAGGCGGCCCGACGACAGTGCGAAAAGATGTCGCACGTCATGTTCGGTGGCCTCACCCACTCTCCGGCTATTCAACTCGGACGCCTGCTGCTTGAGATTCTTCCTCCTTCGATGCAGCACATATTCTATGCCGATTCCGGATCGGTGGCCACTGAAGTGGCAATGAAAATGGCCGTCCAGGCCCACGATGATCCACGCCGCACAGATTTCGCCACAATCCGCAGCGGGTATCATGGCGACACTTGGAATGCCATGTCGGTATGCGACCCTGTCACCGGCATGCACGGGGCCTTCGGCTCGGCGCTTCCAAAACGATATTTCGCCGATGCCCCCCAATGCCGCTTCGATGATGAATGGAATCCCGCCGACTTCATCCCGATGCAGCGACTCATCGACGAGCACGCCGACACTCTGGCCGCTGTGATACTCGAGCCAATCGTACAGGGGGCCGGTGGTATGAGATTCTATCATCCGCAATATCTCCGCGAACTGCGACGCGCCTGCGATGAAAAGGGTATTCTACTGATATTCGATGAGATTGCCACAGGATTCGGACGCACCGGACGCCTCTTTGCCTGGGAACACGCCGGAGTCGAACCCGACATAATGCTCATAGGGAAGGCGCTCACCGGCGGGTTCATGACGTTTGCCGCGGTGGCCACTACCCACAATGTCGCCGAACGAATATCCGAATCTTCTGCAAAATGCATAATGCACGGACCCACATTCATGGCCAATCCTCTGGCCTGCGCCGTGGCCCTGGCGTCAACCCGCCTCCTGCTCGACTCGCCATGGCAGCAGCGCATCCGGGAAATCGAGGATATCATGACTCAACGCCTCGCTCCGGCTCGTCAATTCCCAAATGTGGAGGATGTAAGGGTGCTTGGCGGTATTGGAGTGATACAGGTCGACCGGCCAATCGACCTCGGACGCTTCCAGAAGCAATGCATCGAAGAAGGGGTATGGATACGCCCCTTCGGGAAGAACGCCTACATCATGCCTCCATATCTGGCCGTTACCGACTCTCAGCTGCACAGACTTTGCGATGCTCTGCTACGGCTGGTAAGTAAATGCCGAGTGAATGAGTGAATGAGTGAATGAGTGAGTAAGTGAATTAAATTTCAACACTTATGCAAGTGTTCAGATTTAATTTTATGAATTCCGTTCAATTGCGATCGGTTGAATTCAATCACTTGCTTAAAGACATGAACGAATATTAACCCCTCAGTTTTGTCATGGCTCTGAAAAAAAAATCCAAGTCATCGACAGCAGCTTCTGCTGCCGGGTCTGCCCGACCCAAAACATCAGGACGCCTGCGCCGGCGTCACGCCTCACGTGTCTCTCAGGATAAGGCTGACGCCGCACCGGCTTCAGCCTCCTCGGCTCCTGCTCCGACCGAAGCATCCTGCCAATCTCCGTTGCAAGGGTATGCCGATTTTATAACTGGTCTTGAAAAAGAGCATCGTCTGCGTCGCATCCCATCCGAAGATGCCGGCGACAGAATCGACATGCTAAGTAATGATTATCTCGGGCTGGCTGCCGAAGCCGACAGATATCTGCCTGAATTCCACGAGCGATTCCCGGATGCGCGCTTCACATCATCGGCCTCCCGACTCCTCTCGCGCGCCAACCGCTATCACATTGAGCTTGAAGATTACCTCGGTCGTCTCTACGACCGGCCGACACTGCTCTTCAATTCAGGCTACCATGCAAATGTCGGGATAATTCAGGCTCTTGCATTGCCCGGCACTCTATTTCTGGCCGACAAGCTCGTGCATGCATCCATTATCGACGGACTGAGGCTGAGCGGAGCGGATTTCAAACGGTTCCCTCACAATGACCCCAAGCGTCTGCACCGTCTGATTGCCGGACTGCACGGGGCATACCAGCGCATCATCATCATAGCAGAAGCCATCTACAGTATGGATGGAGATATGGCCCCGCTCCATGAACTGGTATCACTCAAGGCCGAATATCCTGAAGTGATGCTATACCTTGATGAGGCCCACAGCTTCGGTGTGCGGGGTCCTCTCGGTCTCGGGCTGGCTGAAGAGCACGGACTCATCGATTCTTTCGACATCATTATAGGCACTCTCGGCAAAGCCGCCGCTTCGGCAGGTGCGTTTGCCGTCACTTCGCCTGTGATGAAGGAATATCTCCTCAACACGGCTCGCAGCTTCATATTCTCCACCGCGATCTCTCCCGCCCAGGCGGCATGGTCGATTCTTATGATTGAGAAAATCACTCAGCTCAACGACAGGAGGCTTCACCTGCAGCGGCTGTCGCGACATATGGTGAGCGAACTGTCGCGACGCCTTAATTTCGAATCGCCGGCCACAACTCAGATTGTGCCGCTGATAATCGGTGATGCCGCCGAGGCGGTCCTTATGGCCGGACATATGGCTGCCGGTGGCTTCGACGCGCTGGCCATACGCCGTCCGACTGTCGCCGCCGGAAGCGAACGCATTCGTTTTTCTCTCAATGCTCTGCTCTCTGAAAAGGATATCGACCGACTGATTTCGCTGATCGGACGCTATCGCTGAGCCAAGTAAACATGTATCATATCCCAGCGCTCTTGTAATGAAGACTTCGTTCGTTGCCAATAACCCCGGCTGCCACCGCCTGATAATCTTATTCAGCGGATGGAGCACATCTCCTGACTTCTACACCGGCATCTCCTCTGAAGGATGGGATGTCATGGTGGTATATGACTATTCCGACGACGGAGTGTCGGTCAGGATTCCTGACCGATATTCCACGGTTCTGGTCGTGGCCTGGTCGCTGGGTGTGACTGCGGCTGAAATGGCATTGCGCCACGAGGCTCACAGAGTGGCCGCCGCATTTGCGGTCAACGGCACACTCGCCCCTGCCGACGACATCTATGGAATCCCTTCCGGAATATACCATGACACCGAAATGTCGCTGAATGAACGCAATCTGCGTCGCTTCCGCCACCGTCTTTCTACCTCGCGCGACCCTTACCGCTTCCCGGAGGATTCTCCGGCTGCCATATCGCCGGCCGAATCCGCCGACCACGACCTGACTATATCGCGTCTGAGAACCGAACTGCGTCTGCTGGCCTCGCATTCGATTCCAGCTTCAGCCGATGAATGTGTTTTGCCATGGCGCCGGACTTTCATCGGCTCTGCCGACCTCATATTTCCGGCCGATGCCCAGAGGCGTGCATGGGAGGCGCATCCGCTTCATCCACAGATCTGCGAATGGGAGTGCGGACATTATATCCCCCTCAGTCTGATTATCGACAATATCCTCCCCGATCTTACACGCATACGCAATCACTTCGAGGCATCCCATGACACTTACGATGCCAATGCCACCGCCCAGATTCACATTGCCACGCGTCTGGCCGACATGGCCGGTGATCTGATTGCCGATGGCGACAAGCCTCGCTATCTGCTTGAAATCGGCCCGGGCACCGGGTGTCTGACCCGCAGGTTGCAACGCCTATTCTCGCCTCAACATGCCACTTTCATCGACCTCTGCCCCCTCGCTCCTTTTAATATGTCGCCCGATGAACGTTACGTCACTGCCGACGCCGAGCAATGGATGGCCGAGGCTGAGGCTGATACGTTCGATTTCATCGCCTCGGCAAGTACTATCCAGTGGTTTGTGGATCCGCGCGGATTTTTCAGAAATGCCGCCAGACTGCTGAAACCCGGAGGCAGGCTGATTTGCTCTACATTCGTCAGTGGCAATCTGGCCGAACTCGACGCCCTGCGCCCCGCTCCGATAATCTATCACTCTTCTGACGAGATTTATAGGATGGCCGCAGCATCTTTCGGCAATGTATCAATTGAAGAAGAAGACATACCTGTGGTGTTCGACTCGCCAAGACAGGCTCTTATGCACCTGAAACTCACAGGAGTGGCCGGAACGGCTAAAAGTAACATTCGCAATCTGCTCACATCTCTTCCCGCTCGCCCGAGCCTGACTTACCGGGCGTTGTATATAAGAGCAATAAAAAATTGAATTATTTTTTCTTGTTTAAGAAATTTTAATTATATTTGCACCGTCAGACGAAGATGTAGTTTAAACTTCTTTCAATAAGTGAGTCTTCAAATTAAACGATTGTAAATAAAAGGGAATCTTTTCTACAATCTGCGGCTTCTTTTGCCGCTTCCGGCATGTATTTTCAATCGAATATGTTTATATTCTCCGATACTCCTCGCCGGAGTTGACTAAAAAAACAAGCCCGCATTTTGCATAAATTAAAATTGGACACTTGCTGATTGACACTTTTTGAGTTTTTGTGAAAGGTGCCATACGACTTCGGTTACACTTCATCTGATTTACTCCTGATGTCTTGACTTAATCACTTATATATGAGAAAATCTACCATATTCATTGCTTTTTCCGCAATCGCGATGCAGGCAGCCGCAGCAATCAGCGACCTGCCAGCCAATCCAACGGCTACACTCATCACCGACCCCGTGCCCGGCGCCGAACCCACGGTGCTCGTAAAGTCTGGCACAGGATTCATTCGTATCGACAATCAGCTCGATGTGCTCCCGGCCGACGGGTCTCTGACCAAAATGATACGCACCGATGATAAAATCTATCTGTCCAACATCTTTAGCTGGACACCGAGCACAGGCTGGATTGAAGGGTCTGTTGAAGGCTCGAAAGTCACTTTCCGGCTGCCTCAGATAGTCAAGTCTGAAATGGCTGATATAGATGGTGTGCTCACCCCGCAACAGTATTATGCAGTGGCATGTGATATGGTGGTGCGCAATGGCGCGGCCGATATGGTGCCTACTACGGAGCAGACATATGTCATGAACATCGCCGACGACGGCTCGCTCATCCCGGAAGACCCGGAACTTTTTATGGGCAGTTTTATCTTCGACGGTCGCAGCTGGGCATGGAATCTGAGCGGTGACTTCTACGGCTCGCTCTCACCTCAGACTCAGACTCCGGTGGAGACTCCGGAGAATATCACGTTCTCTCCGATGGTGCTCACATATCCCCATATACTCTACGGGGGAACGTATGCCCGCCCGCTTGAAGTGGCTTTCGATGGCAACGACTGCTACATAAAAGGTGCTGCCACAGGCATATCCGATCTCCCGGACAGCATTATCAAAGGCTCCCGTCAGGGTCGCGTCGTAAGCTTCGGCTCCAACCAGTTTCTCGGCAACAGCTGGCTGTTCGGGTTCACCCAGTATTTCATTGGAGGAGAGACTGAATATGAAGATTCTTTTCAATACGGACAAGTACCGGTATTCACCCCTGCCGATATGATGGAATGGGTATACGACGACCAGACAGGAACGCTGACTTCTGACATGAGCTTCATCATAGTCCCGTCTCCACAGGAAGATTCTGAGAATCTCTACTATGAGAACATCTATATTGCCCCGTCAATCTATCCCATATCTCCCGAAAGCCATGTCAGCAATCTCATCACGCCGGAGGTAAGTTTTACACCGGCGAGTGCAGGGATGCCAAACGTAATCGACTTTGCCGTGAGCATGGTGTCGGCCGACAATCAGATTCTCGACATGGATAAACTCTATTTTGAAATCTATATGGACGGCGCCCCCTTCGAGTTCTCCCCATCGATTGATCCTGCTCTTAAGCAGCCCGCCTCGCGAATACAGGTGGGCACTACCGACTATTACTGCTTCGTGGCCGCCGAAGAAATCATACAGATGGTAGCAATCCCCGAGATGGATTTCACCGACCTCGCTCTGCGGCTCGTATATCTCGCCGACCCGGAAAATCCGGCATATTCCGACTTCGTCTATGTCAAAGGGAGCGGCGTGGACACAATTGACGCCATTCCCTCCGGCGCGCCTGAATACCTCGACATTCAGGGCCGACACCTCTCCGGAATGCCCCGTGGAGGTATCTCAATCCGCCGCACACCTCTATCAGATGGATCTGTGCGCTACGAAAAAATACTGAACCGCCGCTAAATCCCTACCTCCCCACTCTCCCCTCTCCATCCATCCCTCTCCACTCTCCCCATTCGGCTGGACTATCAATATTTACGCACTCTATCGGCCCGCAACCGATAGAGTGCTGCTTTTTGGCCTGACAATCCGCAGGTCATTTAAACTTTTTGCAATGGCAGGATGCATGGAGACTGACATTGACAACAACTTACACAGACTCTTTTTAAGTTTTCGTAAAAAGATAAAAGACTTCTATATCCGCATCCAAAAAAAATTGGCTCAATAAATTTTTTATTAGCAGAATTTTGCATAACTTTGCTTCTGGGCATCCTGACAAAACACGCCATCTCATCATCCGGGCTACCCGGGGCATAGGTCAGAATCCCTCTACATCTCTCTCCCGATAAGTAAGTGTTCAAATTTAATATATAGAATATGCAGGACTGTCTGTTAGTCAATTCCGGTGCGGAGTGAAGGAGAATATAAACATATTCGACTGAACGACAAGCCTGAAGCGGCAAAATAGAAGCCGCATATTGATTCAAAGATTCTCTTTCAATTACTATCGGTTAAATTTAAACTCTTACTTATTGGTCCGGCATTCTACCACAATTGTAATTCGCAGATACAATAAGGAGTCGCTAAAACTTTTTTTCATTGGCAAGATTCATTAAGATTGATATATGCCAGAATTTTAATGGAGATTGACATTGAAGAGTACGGATCCAGACTCTTTTTAAGTTTGCATAAAAAGTTTAACCGGCTTCTGAGAATCTCTCTAAAGAAAGTATAATATTATCAGACCTAATCATTATGAAGAAATTTACTCTTCTTGCCTGCGCCATAATGAGCGTAGCCATGGCTCCGGCTGCTGAACTGGAGTATTCCTATAACCCCAACGGCTTGGACCCGCAATGGTACGGCACAAGCAAAAAGGAGAACTACGATATAGCCGTCAAAATAGATAATCCGGGACTCGCAGGTGCCAGAATCACCAGTATCTCTGTTCCGGTAAACGGTGCCGACAATCTCTACGGCAGTGCATCGGCATTCCTTACATCCAAGCTTGTAGTGGAGCGAATTGACGGGGTGCGCGTCAATGTCCCCGATATATGCTCTGTCGAGGCTACAATCTCCAACGGCATACTTACCGCCACATTCGACGAACCGTATACACTCACATCTGAACCCATATATGTGGGATATTCAATCGAAGTGGCCGAACTGCAGACCGACACCAAGGCTCCGATTGCCGTAGTGGCCGGTGATAATCCGGATGGATTCTGGTTTCACTCCACACGCACGCAGCTTAAATGGGACAACTATGTGAATAAAGACAAGGCCGGCCTTCAGAGCGCCATGTCAATAATGCTCGACGGTAATTTTGATGCTGCCACGGCATCCATTAGTCTGCCCGAACGCACATTGATGATCACCAATCAGGAGAATGAATATTCTTTCGAAGTAATCAACGGTGGCGTCACTGAAATCTCAAACGTTGGCTATTCCTGGAAAATTGGCGATATCTCAGGCGAAGGCACATATGAGTTCCCCACTCCCGTGCGCAACGCCATCGGAGCCTCTGGCACTGTCAGTTTCACTGTCCCCGCTGTAGAAGAGAACGGCAAAAATAAAATTTCGATTACACTCGACAAGGTCAACGGATCCGCCAATCCCAACCTCAGCGCATCTGACGAGGCAAATGTGGTTTTCACACCCTCTGTTCCTGTCAACCGCCCGCTGGTGGAGGAATACACCGGCATGTGGTGCGGATGGTGCGTACGCGGTTACGTGGCTCTTGAACATCTCAGAGAGGTATATGGAGAGGATTTCGTGGCTGCTGCATGGCATAATACCGACCCGGTGGCCATCTCTTCTGCATATCCTAACGCCGTCTCCGGATTCCCGATGGCCTATATCAACCGCTCATTATCGCTCGACCCCGGCAATCTGGGCATTTTCTGGCCTGAGGCTGCTGAAGCGCTTACCGACATCAGCATCGAATGTGATATCGAATATACCGACAATACAAAATCCGCTATCAAAGCCACTGCCACCGTCACTTCAATCGAAGATGACAACACTCCTTATTACATAGGATATCTGCTCATTGGCGACGGTCTGCAGGATCCTTCATGGCTGCAGAGCAACTACTATTCCGGAAGGACGGCCCAGGCTGAAGCCGAACTGGCTGAGCCTTACGCTAAGATGTTTGCTGAAATGCCTTCAATGGCCGGAGGTCTCACGTTTAATGACGTAACTCTCAGCAAGGATTATGCAATGGGCGTCGACGGGTCTCTGCCCCAGAAGGGGCTCAAGGCATTCTCTCCTGAATCTCACAGCATCACATTCGACATTTCTGATATCCGCACCACTTATATACGTCCCACCAACGAGAATCCCGACGCCAATCTCATCCCAATCGATAAGAATAAACTGCGCGTCATCGCTTTTGTGCTCCGCACAGACGGCACTGTGGTCAATTCATGCTCTTCACCCTATACCGACGGTTCGACACACGCATCGGGTGTAGAGACAATTGTCTCTGATGCTGAAGTGGCACGCATTGTATGGCATGACCTGCAGGGGCACACTGTGAGCGCCCCTGAAAAGGGACGCATCTACGTATGCACTCATATCATGACCGACGGCACGGTGCGCAGCTCAAAGGTTATCGTAAAATAAACCCGACACCCCTCTGTCGATTCCATGCGGATGATCCGCTACATCTATTATCTGACATGACTTTCCCCTGCGGCCTAAATCAAAGCCGCAGGGTTTCTTTTGCCCTCACCGGATTTTCTCGACCTCACGACCTCACGACATTATGACCTCTCGACTTAAACCTTACGACATTGTGACATTACGACATTACGACCTCATCCGGCACAATGGCAATATACGCAGAGAGACCGGCCCGAACGATTCGGGCCGGCCTCCGGCTTTTATACAGATGTAGGGATTTTATCAGATTTCCTTGCGGAGCTTGATTTCCTCGGGAGTCAGCTCCGGATCCACGCCCCAGTTCTGGGCGGCCAGACGCTTATAGTTGTTGTAGCGCCACTTGGCATTATCCTCTGCTGCTTTGAAGAGTTCTTCGGCTGCATCGGGATACATCTTGGCTACCGATGCGAAGCGCACTTCACCCTTGAGGAATCCTGCGAACTTATCCCACTGCGGCTCCTTGCTGTCGAGCGAGAAGGGATTGTTGCCCCTGGCCTCCTCATCGGGATTGTAGCGCCAGAGGTGCCAGTAACCGCACTCTACGGCCAGACGCTCCTCCTCCTGACTGTGGCCCATGCCGGCCTTCAGTCCGTGGTTGATACAGGGTGAGTAAGCAATAATCAGCGACGGGCCATCATATGCCTCTGCCTCTCTGATAGCCTTGAGGGTCTGGGCATTGTCGGCACCCATGGCCACCTGAGCCACATATACATAGCCGTATGTAGTGGCAATCAGGCCGAGGTCTTTCTTGCGGATACGCTTGCCGGCGGCAGCGAATTTGGCGATTGCACCGATTGGAGTAGACTTCGATGACTGACCGCCGGTGTTGGAATACACCTCAGTGTCGAGCACGAGGATATTCACGTTCTTGCCCGATGCAATCACATGGTCAAGACCGCCGAAGCCTATGTCATAGCTTGCGCCGTCGCCACCGATAATCCACTGGCTGCGCTTGGTCAGATAGTGCTTCAGATTCTCAATCTGGCTGCAGATGCTGCAGTTGGCAGCGTTGGCCTTAGCCAGTTCAGCCCACTTCTCACCGGCCTCACGCGACTTGTCGGAATCCTCTTTCACCTCAAGCCATGCAGCGGCGGCAGCCTTCACCTCGGGTGTGCAGCAGTCGCATGTCTGGCTCTTGACGGCGAGGTCTTCGAGACGCGCACGCATCTTCTCGTAGGCTATACGCATGCCGAGGCCGAATTCGCAGAAGTCCTCGAAGAGGGAGTTGGCCCAAGCCGGACCGTGACCCTTCTCGTCGGTGCAGTAGGGTGTGGAGGGCACCGAACCGGAGTAGATCGATGAGCAGCCGGTGGCGTTGGCCACGATTTCGTGGTCGCCGAAGAGCTGGCTGACAAGCTTCAGATAGGGAGTCTCGCCGCAGCCTGCGCAGGCGCCTGAGAACTCGAAGAGGGGCTTGGCAAACTGGCTGTTCTTCACGTTCAGTTTCACGTCTACCAGATTCTGCTTCGATGCCACGTGTTGCTCGCAGTAGTCCCAGTTCTTCTGTTCGTCAAGCTGAGATTCGATATGCTTCATGGAGAGGGCCTTGACACCCTTCTTGCCCGGACATACGTCGACACAGTTGCCGCATCCGAGGCAGTCGAGCACATTGACCTGCTGCACAAAACGCAGACCCTCGAAACCCTTGCCGATGGCAGGTATGGATTGGCCTTCGCCGAAAGAGGATGCTGCCATCTCCTCGGCATTCAGCAGGAACGGACGGATTGTGGCGTGAGGACATACGTAGGCGCACTTGTTGCACTGGATACAGTTCTCCGATGCCCATTCCGGTACGAAGGCTGCCACACCGCGCTTCTCATAGGCGGCTGTGCCTTGCGGCCATGTGCCGTCGGCACGGTCGGCAAACGCGCTCACAGGGAGAAGATGGCCGTCCTGCGAATTGATGGGCTTCACGACATTTGTGATGAATGCCGGAGCATCGCTTGCAGCGGGAGCATCATCAGGAAGTTCGGCCCATGCGGGATCCACATCGAGCTTGTGATATTCAGAGCCACGGTCGACGGCCGCATAGTTCATGTTGACGATATTCTCACCCTTCTTGCCATAGCTCTTGACGATGAATTTCTTCATCTGCTCTACGGCGAGCTCTACGGGGATTACCTCTGTGATGCGGAAGAATGCGCTCTGCAGGATGGTGTTGGTGCGGTTGCCCAGACCAATCTCCTGCGCGATTTTCGACGCATTCATATAGTAGAGGGTCACATTGTTCTTGGCAAGATGCTTCTTGACGCGCACCGGGAGGTTCTTGGCAAGTTCCTCGCCTTCCCACACGGTGTTGAGCAGGAATGTGCCGCCGGGCTGCAGGCCGCGTGTCACATCATACATGTTCAGGTAAGCCTGCACGTGACATGCCACGAAGTTGGGGGTGTTGACGAAATATGTCGAGCGGATGGGCTCATCGCCGAAGCGGAGGTGCGAGCAGGTGAAACCGCCCGACTTCTTTGAGTCATACTCGAAATATGCCTGACAGTATTTGTCGGTATTCTCGCCAATGATTTTCACCGAGTTCTTGTTGGCACCCACTGTGCCGTCGGCACCGAGTCCGTAGAATTTGGCTGCGAAGATGCTCTTTCCGCCGAGGTGCATCTCGGGAAGCTGGGGGAGCGAGTGGAATGTCACATCATCGACGATACCGATTGTGAAGTGATTCTTAGGCTCGGGCAGCTCGAGGTTCTCATATACCGAAAGTATCTGGGCCGGAGTGGTGTCTTTTGAGCTCAGACCATAGCGCCCGCCGATGATGAGTGGGGCGTTCTCTTTGCCGTAGAACACATCCTTGACGTCGAGATAAAGGGGTTCGCCGTTGGCTCCGGGCTCTTTTGTACGGTCAAGCACTGCGATACGCTTGGCTGTCTTGGGCACAGCTGCAAGGAAGTGTCTTGCCGAGAAGGGACGGTATAGATGCACACTTACCAGACCCACTTTCTTACCCTGGGCCATGAGATAGTCGATTGTCTCCTGGATGGCCTGTGTCACCGAACCCATTGCGATAATCACGTTCTCGGCCTCGGGATCACCATAGTAGTCGAACAGACCGTATTTGCGACCTGTGATTTTGCTTACTTCATTGAGGTATTCTTCTACGATTGCCGGCACAGCCTCATAATACTTGTTGCTGGCCTCACGGTGCTGGAAGAAAACATCGGGGTTCTCGGCCATGCCGCGTGCCACAGGAGCGTCGGGATTGAGGGCACGCTTGCGGAACTCGGCGAGGGCGTCGCGGTCAATCAGTGCAGCGAGGGCGTCCTGGTCGATTGCCTCGATTTTCTGAATCTCGTGCGATGTGCGGAAGCCGTCGAAGAAGTTGATGAAGGGCACTCGGCTCTTTATTGTGGAGAGATGAGCCACACCTGCGAGGTCCATCACTTCCTGTACTGAACCTTCGCAGAGCATAGCGAAACCTGTCTGGCGGGCCGACATCACATCCTGATGATCGCCGAAGATGGAGAGGGCATGTGATGCGATGGTGCGCGCCGATACGTGGAACACACAGGGGAGCAGCTCACCTGCAATCTTGTACATATTCGGAATCATCAGCAGCAGACCCTGCGATGCGGTGTATGTTGTGGTCAGCGCACCGGCCTGAAGCGAACCATGCACGGCACCTGCGGCACCGGCCTCACTCTGCATCTCCTGCACAAGAACTGTCTCACCGAAAATATTCTTTCTGCCTGCGGCGCTCCAGTCGTCGACATATTCGGCCATAGTCGATGACGGAGTGATGGGATAGATTGCGGCCACTTCGCTGAACATGTAGCTCACGTGGGCTGCCGCCTGGTTGCCATCACAGGTCAGAAACTGTTTTTCTTTGCTCATAAGTATTTTAAGATTTTTTACTGTATGAAGTTTATTATTCCGTTTCTGAGTATTTTTATTTGTCTGTCTACCTTTTTCGCTCCGACTCCGGCATCGCGGCTTTTCAGTGCCGGGGCTTCTCTCGGAGGGAATTTTGCAAAGTTACTAAAAATCCGCGTATTTCACGTTGTAAAGTCGTCATTTCCGTTAATATGATGTCTATTAAATCGCTTATTTATAACGCATCCAAATAAGCAACTCATCATCTCTCTCTTCTTTTATGGTCATGACGGAGGCTTTATTCTGTGAGAGTATGTATGCAGTCTAAGAAACTGTTTAAATTTAATTCAATAAAATTTTTATGGCAGCCAAATCAATCATTTCTTCAGCGACCTCTGT
>ERZ778503.1360-NODE-1360-length-17205-cov-4.940117_pt1 | contig 17205 bp, 14 predicted proteins | sample MGYA00510047_ERZ778503 | MGnify/ENA primary metagenome ERZ778503 (study PRJEB29527, sample SAMN07138965) | mouse gut metagenome | material: feces | host: mouse | place: China:Nanjing | collected 2016-01-25 ... | reverse complement strand
TTATCAAGGCCTATCGTATTAAATTCAGAAGCACAAACAACAAAACGTTTATTATTTTTATCCCACATCATAAAGGCCGGCACCACAAATTCAGCCAATGCATTATAACCCACTGCAGGCGCTACGTAAAAACCGTTGGTACGCACCGTACCGAACAGTCCGTCACCCATCAACGTATTACAATAATGCACAGCACCGTTGCTTTTAATAACCAACTTACCCGGGAAACGAGTAGCCAAATAACGAATCGTCCCGCTATAGGCACCGCTACCGAACTCATTAGCCAACTGATAAGATTCATTCCATTGAAATTCGGTGTTACTCAAACGCGTACATCCGCTTCCTGCAACCAAATAAAAAGGTTCTTCCATCCGAGGATCGCATACCAACTGATATGGCGTCTGCCAATCTGCCAGTTCCGTTCCCTTCAGCAAGTCGTAATATACATTATCCGCCATCTTGATATGCGATACCATATCAAGTCGCACCCGTCCATTATCAGAGCAAAGTACCAACCAACCTAGCGAAGTGGGTGTATTAACCCGAAGGGATGCCGTTTGCTGGTAATAAATACCCGTTTCTTTTTCTCTGATATTCAGCACCAGTCGATAGTCACCTTGCAATAGCAATAATTCACCGTGCAAATTCAAATCCGTACCTATCACTACGGGATCTTGACGTCCGGTCTCGTCGTATGCTTTCCACTCGAACGTATAATCCAACGCATCAAAATACTTACTAGTCACAATCGGAGTTATACTGAAATCTTCATGAGCAATAGCCGTATAACTATCATCTATTTGTATAGTTAACTCATTCAACTCTGTATAATCATAGTTCCCTTTATCGTTGGCGCAAGCACTTGCCATGAACAAAAGCAGACCACACACATATTTTATCCAATGATTCTTGTCCATATCCTCCTTTTATTTAGTTCGTGACCGCAACCTGCGGTGTAAAATCCAATAACTGACGTTCATTCCCTTGCGCTTCAGGATCCACTAACGCATCTACATCTACTGTTCCTGTTTCAAACCCTCTCAGAATATTATCTTGTGTTGTCAGATACTTATCAAGTTCCTGTTGCATATACACCCACTTGTTGAAAGGAATAGCCCCACGGATATTATAATCAGCACGTGGAATCACATTGTCAAATAGCTTCCACATCAGGCGTAATTTCCGTTCGGAAAATATACCTACATATTCGGAACGCCATCCGATCGGCGCAGTGGAATAATAATTAGAAAAATCAATACGATAGGTCAGCAAGCTCGTATAGGAACGTTGAGAGTTACCCGAAGGCTCTTGCATAAGAAAAGTCTGGAAATAATCGTTAGGGCATAATTCCAAATACACCGATTTGGTTTCGGTAAGTAAAACAGGTGTCTTTCTCAAACGTACAACATACAAAAAAGACGAAGTACAAGCCGGCACCATCGCCGGAGTAATTAATTCATAGTCGACACCCTCCTCGGCATTATCGGAAAATACACGGATATCTACCAACCGGTCAAAATTACTCTGCCGACCAATAGTCTGCACTACAACCGGTATATCCATATATTCGGTATCATCCGGCTCATATACAAAAGTAACGATTGTACTATCCACTAATATATTGCCCGCCACACGGTTATTAAAATACACACCATCAGGAGCGCTATACAAATCAGGCGTACAATCACTACAAGAAACAAAAAACAGAGCAGCAAGCCACACAGCCCAATAGATAATATGCTTATATTTCATCATACCCCTATAAAATTATTGTCGATTTTCAATTTCGGTGTCAGGCAATGGCACCACATACAATTTTTCTGATGCTCGCATGAACTGACTGGGAGCTTCGAATACAGTGAGAATAGAAGAATAATTACGTTTATAAAAAAAGAAAATCTGCCCTTCACCGTACAGCTCGCGCACCACCTCGTAATTCAGGAAACGGGGCGCATAAGAAGCTTCGTCCATCAAGTCCACACCGCGATGTTCACGCAATTTATTTACCCATTCCCCCATCAACGGTCGTTCTTCCACTTCGTCATATAGATCGGCTAAAATCAAATACATCTCCCCCAAACGAATCATCGGTACCAAAGTATTGTCTATCCGTCCCACGTCAGTCAGGTCGGCATATTTGTAAAAGTAATATGTACTACCCGTTTTTTTCCAATTCGCAATATAACGATAATCGTCCGTTGAACCACCGAATTCACCGCCACCAAAATAGGGTGCCTCCATCAAATCGGGATCCATTGTAAGCACCGGCTTGGGTCTGTGGTCCGGGTCATTGTTGTTCTTGAATAGCAAATTGCGTTGTGGGTTTGTCAAGCCAAAAAGGATTTCAGTGGCAAAAACACGGTCCACGTTACGAGGCGAACCGAAAATATTGCTTTTATCCACAAAAGGAAAGTGTTGAGGTGCAATTTGAAGAATCCCCATGGCATATTGTCGCGCCTGTGACTTATATTCCTCTTGTTGCTCACCCGGATAACTGGATATATAATGATAAGCCCTAGCCAACAAAGCTTGAACGGCATAGTAATTAAGGCGCAACGTACGATAATCCAGAAAATTGTCTCCCGAAACGGTGCTTCCTCCTTGCAACGGTCTGGAAACAGAAATAATAGGATCGTTTTGTAACAAGGTTTCAGCCTGCTTCAAATCGGCTATCACCCGTTGCATTACTTCGTCGCCCGGTAAAAGTTTCTGCACTTGCAAATCGGTAGTGGCTTCATACGGAATACTCAGACCGGTTGGGTTTAGTTTATAAACCGGACCAAACAATCTGAACATATCAAAATGCAGCAATGCCCGTAAAGCCAACGCCTCTCCCTTTATTAAGTTATAATTATTGCCAGTGAAAAGCCCACGTTTCGCCTCCATCTTTTCCACAAGAGTATTGCAGTTACGAATCAGCGCATAGGCTTTATCCCATGTACTACTTAACCGATTACGCCAATATTGACTGGAAAAATTTCTGTTATTCAGATCGATATAATTTCCCCATGTTGCAGGATCCTCTCCTATTTTATAGGAACCGCCCAAGATTTCAACCATTTCTACCGTTAGGGTCTGACCGTATAATTCCTCAGCATTCAAGTCAATGTATATCCCGTTGAGCAATTTTTTAAACCCTTCTTCCTTACTGAGCAATTCATCCTCAGCCATCTGATCATACGGTTTCACATCCAACCAGTTGTTACACCCGCACAACAGCAACAGGACGAAAGAAAAAGCTATATAGTTTATATACTTCATAATTTATCATTTAGAAAATTGCAGAAACAGAGAACGAAACCGTACGGGCAAAAGGATATTCGATACCTCGCTCGGCCTTAACCGTAGAAAGCCTAAACATATCGTTCATATTAGCTTGTAACGTAAGCGAAGACAACCCGGCTTTACGAATAAAAGGTTGGCGGAATTCATAACCCACAGAAAACGACTCGCCGGTAAAGGTATTTTCATCCATTACAAAACGAGACGATTTATCAGTGCGTTGAATCAAGGAGATACCTTTAAATTGCGCTTCCTGGCCTGGATGCGACCAACGGTCATACAGCGCCCGACGATCCTGATTATAATTTATATCGGCCAAATCAATATTCTCCACCTTATTATATAAGTCTACGTTGAAGAGCTGCCCCCCCAATTGATACCGGAAATAACATCCAAGAGAAAAGCCTTTATAATAAAACGTCGTTCCCAATACCCCCTCTATCTTGGGTTGTGTGTTACCCACCACCACTTCGTCGTTTACATCATAATCAAAAGAATAAGAACCGTCTTTCTTGATAAAGAGTTCTTTTCCCGTTGCGGGATCAATACCGGCCGAGCGTACAGCCCAAATGGCGGTAGGGCTACCACCGTCATAATACCGAGTTGTACTTGTGGCCTGTGCCTGCCCCGCTTTGTTCAGCGCACTGAGCGATGAACCGATATTACGGTATTTGGAATCATACATACGCGCATTCAAGCTAACGGTCCAATTTAGCCCCTTTTCCAGATTCTGTAGAGGCGTCACCCGCAAAGTAGCCTCCAGACCATTTGTCTCTTGTTCACCGGCATTCATGGCAACACTCTTCACACCTACCGAACCCGGCAAAGTCACCACTGCCAGCAGCGGATCGGTAATCTTGCGAAAAATGTCCACATTCACATTCAAGCGGTTATTGAACATCGCAACATCAGCACCGATGGTGTAATTCAAGGTATTCTGCCATTTCAGATCAGGATTTCCCAAAGCTGAGATCAGTACACCGGCACCAAAAATATTAGTCATGGATCCGTTAAACTTATAGGTAGTAAAAGCCTGATAAGCAGAGAAGTTCTGATTACCGGGATTGCCTATTGAAGCCCGTAGCTTAAGCAATTGAAAAAGACGGATGTCGCGCATAAAGTTCTCCTTATGGATGTTCCATCCTATTCCCACTGCCCATGTATCCCGGAAACGGTGGTTGGTACCGAACATCGAAGCACCGTCCTTACGATAGTTCAAGTCGAGCAAATAACGATTATCGAACGCATAACCACCGTTAAGGTAAAAACTTACCGACCGTACGGTACTTTCGGAATAAGAAGGTTTCCCGTTGGAAGGATACCGGTTAGCAAAGGAAGGGGCGCCGAACTGATCTTCGGTGAAACCTACGGCGGAATAGCCGTTACGCGTATTGGACGAACTGGAAAAATTAAATCCGCCCACCACATTAAGCATGTGATATTCCTTAAATAAATTACCATAGGTGACAGACACATCACCTTCGTATTTAAAATATCGAGTAAGGGTTTGCTCATAAGACCCTTTCTCATTCTCGGCCACAGCATCAAAATCCGTATGCAAAGGAGACAATCGACGCTCGTCCGTAGTATTGCTTTTAGTCAAGCCGAACTTAGCCCGTGCACGCAAATCTTTCGTGGCAAACCATTCGGCTATAAAATTATTGGTAAAACCAAACTCATCCCCCCGGTCATAATTATTCAAATGAGCATTCCAAAGCGGATTGGCAACCGGAGTTTCGGATTCATCTTCCGGTTGATACAAATATTTATCTACTCCACCGTATATATTGTATTTCCTATAATAAGGATTCGCTTTGGCATATTCTGAAAAGAACACAACGGGATCGGACGTTTTCAGATAGTCCAACGTGAGTTTGTTACTAAACTGAAACTGTCCTGTGCGATATATCAAATCAAAATTTCCGGCTACTGTCTGTCGGTGAGAGTCTTTCATTACACCATTTACATTTCCGTAACTAAGTCCCAAGCCGTAACGGATCTTTTCTTCTCCTCCTTCGGCATAAATATTATGCTTCTGAGTAACTCCCGTGCGAAGCGGTTCACTCAGCCAATAGGTATCCACGCCTCGGGCAATTTCCTTACGACGTTCGTTTAACAGATTGTCCAAACGAAGTTGATTCAAGGGGACGTTTGTCAAATCCCGGTACACCCCGGCCAATTGCTCAAATTGAAGTTTTTCAACGGAATTCATCAGATTGTATTCCGTAAGGTCGGCCACTGTCACGCCATAATCTCCTTTATAACTCAGACGAAGGCGCCCTTTCTCCGGTTTAATTGTCTCAATCACGACCACACCGTTGGCGGCTTTCGAACCATAAATAGCCGTCGACGCAGCATCTTTCAATATCGTAATGGAAGCCACACGATTCATATTCAAATCGGATACCGTCTGCAAGTCCGTTTCAAATCCGTCCAAAATAAAAAGAGGCTGATTAGGATCGGTACCATATTCCTCTTTCAACCCCATAATACTGCTTTTACCCCGCACTTCGATATCCGGCATACGGTTCGGATCGGAACCGAACTGCAAATTATCGGCAATCTTAAAAGACGGATCCAGTGTTTTCAAACTCTGAAGAACATTCGTTACACCAATCTTTTTCAACTCGTCTATCTTGTAAGTAGCCGCAGATCCCGTAAAACTCTCTTTCTTACGTTGATAAATACCGGTAGACACCACCACTTCTTTCATACCGATAGCCGCCCCGCTCAATTCTACACGCCGGACATCATTCAGCCGTTCAGGAGTCAGTTTACATTCCCGAGATTCATAGCCTACATAGGAAAAAGACAATACATATTCTCCTTCAGGCAAAATGAACGAAAACTCTCCGTTTTCATCCGTTACCGTCCCGTCGGTTGTTCCTACGATACGAATCGCCACCCCAATCAGTGTTTCATGCGTTTCTTTGTCGAGCACCACACCTTTCACAACCATTGTCTTACGCGGTTGTTGTTGAGCAACGACCGCCGACGCGGTTTGTATTGCTCTCGAATATGCCGGCACGGGAACAAACACCAAAGATCCTACCATCATCCAAGGTATTAAAGTAGAAAGGCTTCGGATGGCGACCCTATACCAAACATCCGTCAATGTTGTTTTCATTCTATTCGCTTTACTAAAGAGAGAAGTTCCTGGCGCAAAGGTAGGATTAATATAACAAAAAAACGAAGAGAAACAGAGTTAATTCCTGTTTCTCTTCGTTTTCTCGTGCTGATAGGTCTATCGAAGCATTATTTTACGTGTATCCTTACCTGCTTTTACTATGTAGAGACCTGTAGGCAAGGAATCAACAGTCATTTTCGTACCGGTAGCAGATGCCACAACACGCCCTTGCACATCATATACATTCAGTGTTTCCACCACAGGCGATGTCACGGTAATAGTATTGTTTGCTGCCGCTATCCGAATACCGTTATCGGTTCCAACCGTCTGAATGGCATCAGCATTCTGTTTCACCGCCTTTCCGCCTACAAACGAACAAACCAAAGGCATCTCCATCTCGTAATCCATATCCATCTCCATACCGCCGTTCAGAATGAAACTGCTCGGAGACACCCATTCCGTACCGTTCACATAGAAATAAGGAGCCGACTCGAAGGCCATAATTCCGTTGTCCATATCGTCGCCCATAAACAGTTTGTCGGTGAAACGGACGTCATGCGGGAATACAACGATACCACTTTCCTCATAATAAGTGGCTTCCACCACACAGGAAGGAATACCGAACAGACCGCTGATGGTGACCTTATTGTCACCGGAAACGGATACCGTCATCTCGAACTCGTCGCTCGCATCCTGAACGGTATTGGATATCATCTCGGAAGATGCTTTAAAAGCATACGTTCCCGACAATTCGGACAAAGGCCGGTTGACGGTCTCTTTCGTCAAGGTGAAACCGTTCAGATAACCCGCAGAAGCGCCTTCCTGCATCATATCCGACAGGCGAGAGGCCTGTACGATCAAAGAACCATCGGTGGAAAGCACCAGACCGCCTTCCGTCCGAGAGACGGAAAACTTCAGATCAGCCGTGTTGCCCTGACCCGGATCTATTATAGCCATTACACCGGAGGTCCAGAAAGCATCCACCGTAGCACATAGGTAAGCGGCGGGAATACTGCAACTCAGCACACCTGTCGTCTCGTCATACGTTCCGGCAAAACCACCGCCGTAACCGAACCAGCCGTTCAACTGAACCGTACCGTCCTCGGCACCCGGAAGGATGGCTATGTTGTAATCCGTCGCGGCAGGAATCAGATCGTCACCCTCAACGGTGCATTCACCGCTCAGGCGATAACGGCCTATCAACTCGGACAACGAAGGATGGCTTTCAGCCTTCACCGCCTTTCCGCCTACAAACGAACAAACCAAAGGCATCTCCATCTCGTAATCCATATCCATCTCCATACCGCCGTTCAGAATGAAACTGCTCGGAGACACCCATTCCGTACCGTTCACATAGAAATAAGGAGCCGACTCGAAGGCCATAATTCCGTTGTCCATATCGTCGCCCATAAACAGTTTGTCGGTGAAACGGACGTCATGCGGGAATACAACGATACCACTTTCCTCATAATAAGTGGCTTCCACCACACAGGAAGGAATACCGAACAGACCGCTGATGGTGACCTTATTGTCACCGGAAACGGATACCGTCATCTCGAACTCGTCGCTCGCATCCTGAACGGTATTGGATATCATCTCGGAAGATGCTTTAAAAGCATACGTTCCCGACAATTCGGACAAAGGCCGGTTGACGGTCTCTTTCGTCAAGGTGAAACCGTTCAGATAACCCGCAGAAGCGCCTTCCTGCATCATATCCGACAGGCGAGAGGCCTGTACGATCAAAGAACCATCGGTGGAAAGCACCAGACCGCCTTCCGTCCGAGAGACGGAAAACTTCAGATCAGCCGTGTTGCCCTGACCCGGATCTATTATAGCCATTACACCGGAGGTCCAGAAAGCATCCACCGTAGCACATAGGTAAGCGGCGGGAATACTGCAACTCAGCACACCTGTCGTCTCGTCATACGTTCCGGCAAAACCGCCACCGTAACCGAACCAGCCGTTCAACTGAACCGTACCGTCCTCGGCGCCCGGAAGGATGGCTATGTTGTAATCCGTCGTGGCAGGAATCAGGTTGTCGCCCTCAACGGCGCATTCACCGCTCAGGCGATAACGGCCTATCAACTCGGACAAGGAAGGATGGCCTTCCGCCCATGCCGTCATCCCGTTTCCCATAGACATAAATAGCGCCAGCAACGCTATTAGAAACATTCTAAAGTCAAATTTTTTCATACGCATATAATTATTTAATGATAAATACAAGGCAAAATTACGAAAAATTGTTATAAAATCTATTAAATCACGAACTATTTACCACAAAAAGCTGATAAATTCACACAAAAAGTATGATTCCGTCCAAAAATGGCCCTTCCCCTATTTCCAATTGGACGAAAAAAAGGAAATCGCATTTTCGCTCCGTTTTATAAAATAAGGTGACCCATGAAACAAATTAGGGCTTTTCATTACGATCGGACATTACACTACGCCCGAGCAAGACTTTGAACCGGACTGCCGACCGACACCCCCGAAAACGGATCACCCGCCACGGAAACAGCCGTCTGAAAGTGGTCCCCGAACACCCCGGCGACCATGTGTTGCAACCGATGTGTATACTTTCCTTCAGTCTGTTCGGCGAACAACAAAAACCGCTACACAGAAAAAACAAAGGATGCCATAAAAAATAATGAACTTTTCTTTCGGGACATCCATTGCTCCATAACCGCTTGCTATGAAACAATTCTTTTTCTCTTTTTTTGACGCCATTGACATACACAACAAGTGCCCTTCCCCCGATTTTTCATGTATCGGCATAAAAAAACGCTCCATCCAAGGCTTTTTTAACGACAATGCCCACCCAAAAATCAGCCTTTATCTGCACTTTTTGTCCGCCAAATGCCATGGGGGGGGTAATTTGCTAATTATCAATAATTTACAACCGAAAAGATAAAATTATCGGCTCTCAATCCCTTTCGTAACGACTGACGGGGAGATTGCCGGCTTCCGTCCGAGCTTTATTTTCCGATTCCGGTATATAAAAACTCCTGAAAAAGCAAATTTGCCAAAAATTTTTACGCCAAGTATCAATTTTTTGTACAAAATGTGAAAGGTTGGATTTGACAGAAAACATATTTTTCCTTATCTTTGCATTCAGAATAGTGAACAAAAAATTTTCTATATGGTAATATCAACTGTTGGCAATATTCATTCTCAAATGTTTAGATGAAGCAGATCCGATCTCATGCTGCTGAAATCCGAACGACTGCAACAGGCAGAAAAATATAGAAAATTTTATAGCCGTATTCCTTTTGGAGTGCGGCTATTTTAATTACCGTTCGAATAAACGCTTAAACGGGGCGAGCACCACGCAAAAAAGTGGCGAGCATCACCGTCAAACGGGGTGCTCGCCGTATTCATTCGTAATCTAGAGAACACGTAGGGATGGTTATGAAGAACTTTTTTTGTCACAATAAAATCATTAATTTGTAATCCTTTTTCAAAATCAAAATTATTGGTACAAGCAGTGTCTTTTAGTGATGGACTTTTGTTTGACGAAAGAACAGCCACCGGATCCAGGCTCCGAACCACCGAAGATGTTTCGCTTCTCTCTCCTTGCCTCCTTTGGCCTCACGGTCGCACTGCAATGTTTTCCCTGTTTTCGTTGGTCGTGCCAAATAAAAAATGTATTTTTGCTACATCTATTACCCAAATACACGAATTATGAATAAAACGATGCTGATAGGCTGCATGCTTTGTCTCGCATGTATGACCGGCCCAACCGCAATGGGGCAAACCAACCGCGAGCTCCGTTATGAATACGTAATGAAGAACCTTAAGTTGGACAAGCAGGCCGCCGCACAATTCGGTCCTCTGCTCAAAAATTATCTGGAAGAACTGAAGCAGGCCAAAGCCGCATACTCCAAACTCAAAGACAAATACAAGGACATGGAGAAAGCCGGTACCCTTACCAACGGGCAGGCGGAACAACTGCTGAATGCCAAATTCGACGCGGAAGCCAAGGAGCTGATGGTGAAAAAGAAATTCTATACGGAATTCAAAGCCGTGTTGCCACTGAAAAAAATCTATTACGCTTTCGACTTGGCCAACGATAAGAAAAGCAAAGTGCAAAGCACGTCTTCCAAAACAAAAAAATAAGCCGGCCAACGGATACAAGACCGTAACATACCATGATATTCTATTTTTCCGGCACGGGAAACACGCAATGGACCGCCCGCGAACTGGCCCGAGGATTGCATGAACCGCTGATTTCCATACCGGTCGAATGGGAAGCACACGCCACAGAAGGACCGGCAGCGGCATTTGCCTATACTCCCGCCCGAGGCGAGACGGTAGGATTCGCCTTTCCGGTATATGCCTGGGGACCGCCGCCTTTGGTGCTAGCTTTTATCGAAAGGCTGAAAATCATATCCGAGAATGGAACGTACGTATTCTTTGTGTGTACATGCGGCGACGATATGGGACGCACGCGGAATATCCTTTCCCGTGCCCTGCTCCGTCGTGGTATCCGGCTCGACGCCGGTTTCTTCCTGAACATGCCCGACAGCTACGTGGCCCTGCCGGGATTTGATGTGGATTCCGATGCGGAACGGACGGAGAAACTGGAAAAAGCACCCGGAACACTGAAACATATCCTGCAAACCGTACAGAAGCGTCCCCGACAGTATTTCGAAGAAAAACCCGGCGGATTTCCCTGGATGAAAAGCTATGTGATACGCCCGTTATTCAACCGCTTTCTCATCACCGACCGACCGTTTCGGGCCGACGAGCGGTGCACGTCCTGCGGTCTGTGCGCACGGACCTGCCCCGTGAAGAATATCACGATGACGGACGGAAAGCCTCATTGGAAGGGACACTGCACAGGTTGTCTCTCCTGCTATCACCACTGCCCCGTACAAGCCCTTCAACTGGGCAACCGGACACGGGGAAAAGGACAGTATCTGCACGATAAATACGACAAACCATGAACCACACGACACCTTACGTCAAAACCGGATCGCTGCGAGCCTGGATACTGGCATCACGTCCTAAGACCCTGGCCGTGAGTGCCGCTCCCGTACTGGTGGGTACGGCTTCGGCCTGGGCTGATGCCGCCCTGTTATCCGGCGACACCGCTCCTCGCCTGCAAGGACTGCCGGCACTGCTGTGCCTGCTGTTTGCCCTGATCATGCAAATCGACGCCAATTTCATCAACGATTATTACGATTTCATGCACGGCATAGACAACGAGACGCGCCTGGGTCCCGAAAGGGCCTGCGCCCGGGGATGGATCACACCGGTATCCATGCGACGTGCCATCGGTTTCACCACTCTGGCAGCTTGTATGACCGGCCTTCCGCTGATCCTGTACGGAGGACTTGAACTGCTCATCGTCGGTATGGCCTGTGTCGTCTTCTGCTTTCTGTATACCACGACACTGGCCCGAAGAGGGATGGGCGATCTGCTCGTTGTCGCGTTCTTCGGCGTGGTGCCGGTTTCCGTCACGTACTATATCCTGACGCATCATTTCACTCCGGGTGTGCTGCTACTGTCGGTGGCATGCGGGCTGGTTGTCGATACACTGCTGGTTGTCAACAATTACCGCGACCGATACACCGACCGCGATGCCGGAAAAAACACACTGGTGGTGCGCATCGGCGCTTCATGGACCGAGCGTCTCTACCTGTCTCTGGGCCTGGCAGGCGTCTTGCTATGCCTGTCCCAGCTCGTCGCCGGACGAACCGCCGCCGCCCTTCTTCCGGCTCTGTATCTGATACCGCACCTGGCTGCCTGGCGCAAAATGAAAGCCATCGGACACGGACGTGAGCTAAACGGTCTTCTAGGCGAATCATCGCGCAACATCCTGCTTTTCGCCCTGTTGCTTTCCCTTGGTTTAATTCTATAAATTATATTACAATCAACTTATCATCTATGGCTACAGTAGACGACAAAAAGATTATCTTTTCAATGGTCGGCGTCAGCAAGACCATTCAACAAACCAACAAACAAGTTTTAAAGAACATCTACCTCAGCTTTTTCTACGGAGCTAAAATCGGTATCATCGGCTTGAACGGATCCGGTAAATCCACCTTGATGAAAATCATCGCCGGGCTGGACAAAAACTACATGGGGGAAGTAGTATTCTCACCGGGCTACACCGTAGGGTATCTGCCGCAGGAGCCTCAGCTGGACGACGCAAAGACGGTAAAGGAAGTGGTGATGGAGGGCGTGCAGCCCATCGTGGACGCCTTGGCCGAATACGAAGAAATCAACCAGAAATTCGGATTACCGGAATATTACGAGAACGAGGACAAGATGAATGCCCTCTTTGCCCGCCAGGGAGAATTGCAGGACGTGCTGGACGCTTCCGACGCCTGGAACCTGGACAGCAAGCTGGAACGTGCCATGGCCGCCTTGCGGTGTCCGGCTCCCGACCAGTCGGTGGCCCATCTGTCGGGAGGTGAGCGCCGCCGCGTAGCCCTGTGCCGTCTGTTGCTGCAAAAGCCCGACGTGCTGTTGCTCGACGAACCTACGAACCACCTGGACGCCGAGAGCATCGACTGGCTGGAACAACACCTGAACCAATACGAAGGCACGGTGATCGCCGTGACGCACGACCGCTATTTCCTGGACGACGTGGCGGGCTGGATTCTGGAACTGGACCGTGGCGAAGGCATACCCTGGAAAGGCAACTACTCTTCCTGGCTGGAACAAAAAACCAAACGCATGGAGCAGGAAGAAAAAACGGCCAGCAAACGACGCAAGACATTGGAACGCGAACTGGAATGGGTCCGTATGGCACCCAAAGCCCGCCAGGCCAAGGGAAAGGCCCGTCTGAACTCCTACGACAAACTGCTTAACGAAGACCAGAAAGAAAAAGAGGAGAAGCTGGAAATTTATATTCCCAACGGCCCCCGGTTGGGTAATAAGGTAATCGAAGCAAACGGTGTGAGCAAGGCGTTCGGTGACAAAGTGCTTTTCAACCATCTAGATTTCATGCTACCTCCGAACGGCATCGTGGGCGTGATCGGTCCCAACGGTGCCGGCAAAACCACCTTGTTCCGCCTGATCATGGGATTGGACACCCCCGACGCTGGCACATTCGATGTAGGCGAAACCGTGAAACTGGCCTATGTAGACCAAAGCCACAAGGACATACAGCCCGATAAGACCGTATACGAAGTCATCAGCCAGGGAAACGAACTTATCCGCATGGGCAACCGCGACATCAACGCACGGGCTTACCTGAGCCGTTTCAACTTCTCGGGCGGAGATCAGGAAAAGAAATGCGGTGTGCTGTCGGGCGGTGAACGCAACCGTCTGCACCTGGCCATGGCCCTGAAAGAAGAAGGCAACGTGCTGCTGTTGGACGAGCCCACCAACGACATCGACGTGAACACGTTGCGGGCGTTGGAAGAAGGTCTGGAAGCCTTTGCCGGCTGCGCCGTAGTCATCAGTCACGACCGCTGGTTTCTGGACCGTATCTGCACACACATCCTGGCCTTCGAAGGAGAAGGGAATGTATTCTATTTCGAAGGAAGCTATTCGGAATACGAAAGCAACAAGATGAAGCGTCTCGGACTGGAAGAGCCGAAACGCATCCGTTACCGGAAGCTGATGGAAGACTAACATACAGCCGCAGAGAATCTATTGTGATATGAAACCCAAAGATAACGACTGGAAACAACGTCTGGGATTGGTGTACTCCACCAATCCCGACGTCGTATACGAAACGAACGAAGAACCGGAGGCAGAAACCCTTCCTCCGCATCGACAAAAGTTGCGGGTCCGCATCGACCGCCGCAACCGGGGCGGAAAAACAGTCACGCTGGTAACGGGCTTTCAGGGCAGCGAAGCCGATCTGAAAGAACTGGGCAAGCAGTTGAAAGCCCAATGCGGCGTAGGCGGCTCCGCCAAGGACGGAGAAATACTGATACAGGGCGACTTCAAAACCCGCGTCACGGAACTGCTGATCAAGGCCGGTTATTCGCAAACCAAATGAATCCGTACGGCTTCTGCGTTACACCGTTCCCCACGCCTTTTCCGAGAGTCTTCGAAACGCCGGTGCTCCGCAAGGCCGACCGTAACCTGTCTATACATAAAGAAAACAACATGAAACACATCCATCCGATTTTATTCATCCTGATAACCGTACTCACCGTATGCTCATGCCGTACGCACACCCACACGCTGACCTCGCCCAACGGCGAACTGACGGTGAAAATAGGACGAAGGGCAGACGGCAACTGGACCTACCGTTTCCTGGCTGCCGACGAAGTCGTCATCGACACCTCCCGCCTGGGCTATCTACTAGCAAACGGACAAGACTTGCCGGGCAAGAGCTGGACGGTCACCCATCGGAAGCAGACCCGCATCAACGGTGAATGGCACCCCGTCTGGGGCAAGCGCTCCACCGTGCCGGACAGATACAACCAACTGACTTTGCTGTTGGAGGACAAAAACAGCCCCTCTCCCATTCGAAAGGTAAACATGGAGTTCCGCCTTTACGATGACGGACTGGCTTTCCGTTACCGACTTCCGGCAGAAACCGGAACAGACACCGCCGCACGCGAACTGACCCAGTTCAACTATGCAACCGACCCGACAGCATGGTTCTACAACGGGGAGAACGCCAACTACGGCCCGGTGAAGCTTAGCGAAGTCAACAGCGTACGCCCCTCAAACGTCACGCTGCAAATGTCCGACCGTCTGTTCCTGAACATGCACGAAGCTTTTCTGCAAACCGGCGATCCGCTACGGTTTTCCTCCCGTAAAGGAGAAAGCATGATGACCGTAGCTTCCCTGCCCGGAGAAAACGGAGTGCTGAGAGGCGGATACGAATCCGCCTGGCGAGTGGTGATGGCCGGGCAGACACCGGGCCAGCTGGTAGACAGCCATCTGCTGGAACTCCTGAATCCCGAACCGGAGACGGACTTCTCATGGGTAAAACCCGGTGTAGCCGTATGGGACTGGCGCATCAACGGAGCGCAATGGGACGGCTTCACCTACACGATGAGCTATCCGTCGTGGGTGAGAATGGTGGACTTCGCCGCCGAACAAGGATTCCGGTACCTGGTACTGGATGCCAACTGGTACGGTCCCGAATTTGCGTCGAACTCCGACCCGGTAAAAGGCGAGAAAGCCCATGACGTGCAGAGGCTGATAGCCTACGGGAAGCAGAAAGGAGTGGGCATCTGGCTCTACCTGAACGACGTGGGCGGACGGAAATATTCCATCGAAGAGACCTTGAAACAATACGGCGACTGGGGAGCGGCAGGCGTAAAATACGGATTCATGTCCGGCACCCCGGAAGAAAAAAACATATGGACACGGAAGATAACCCGCCTTTGCGCGGAGAATCATCTGCTTGTTGACTTCCATGACGGACCCGTGCACCCCTACGGGCAAATGCGCACCTGGCCCAATGCCGTCACAAGGGAGTTCTGTCATGCCCAGCTGGACGGCCATCACGTCTTCACTCCCACCACCTTTTGCACGTCCGTATTTGTCAACATGGTGGCGGGTCCCCTCGACATGAACAACGGCATGTTCGACCTGCGACAAGGACGCACGACCCGCACGGACGAAAATCAGCCCGTACCCTCGACATTGGTGTCGGAAGCCGCACGCACGCTGATCGTCTTCTCCGGTGCGACCATCCTGCCGGACATACCGGAATTTTACCGGAAATACCCGGCCCTGCTCGATTTCCTCTCCGCACAGAAAATGCCCTGGAAAGAAAGCCGCACCCTTCAAGGAGAAATCGGCGAATATATCGTCATGATGCGCCAGACCGAAGACGCCTGGCTGGTAGGAGCCGCCACCAACGAAAAAGGCCGCACCATCGAACTGCCGCTTGACTTTCTGGACGAAGGGACCTACACAGCGCAAATCGTGGAAGACGGCGAAGAGGCGCATTACCTGACACATCGGGAAACACTGAAAGTATCCCGACAAACAGTAACTCCCAAGGACAAAATAAAAATCAAGATGGCTCCCGGCGGAGGGGCTTGCCTGACATTTGTACGGACCGACATCTCCCGGCAGTCAAGGTAAAGAAGGCTTTCGGACGACAGGTTCCGCACGTCTACAGGCGGACACACACTGAGAGCGGCATCCGACGGGCTTGCGCCCTTTCGTATGCCGCTCTCTTTTTCACCTGATGATCAGGAAATCACTTCTTAACTCAGCCAAGACTGCATTCGGTTCCTAGCAAACAGGTAATAGAACAACAGTCCCACCCAGCTAGTCACAAAAACAAGAATAATGGCTATAATTCTCTTGACCACGGATACATCCAACAGCCAAATCTCATAAACGGCCTGTAAGGTAAGTATCATACCGACCAGCCAAATAATCCATCCAATCATAACCGTTCAATTTTAATAGGTTCAGATATTTTCGCCTCAATCGAGCTTATCTTTGATATTCTCTTTGGCTTCGTTGAACTCTTCTTTTACTTTCTGAGCACCTTCCTTGATGCCGCTTTTGGCTTTTTCATAGCCCTCTTTCGTCTCTTCCTTTACCTTTTCGGCACCTTCCTTGACATTCTCTTTGGTGTCTTTCCAAGTTTCTTTCACTTTGTCCACACCGTCCTTGGTCTTCTCTGCCACAGTATCTACCGCACGGTCGGCCGAACGTCCCATATTCTCAAACGTGCAATTTCTCTTGCATGAATCGTGTCTGTACTTGCAAGCTACTACTGCCAATACACCTGCTACTGCCAACGCAATAATTAATATCTTAGTCATAATCGTATCATTTATATAGTGAATACTGAAATTTCTTTTAACCTCAAATTCGCAGCCAATCCGTTTGCTCGAACCGATTTAATTGTTACG
>ERZ778503.1341-NODE-1341-length-17375-cov-9.064145_pt1 | contig 17375 bp, 12 predicted proteins | sample MGYA00510047_ERZ778503 | MGnify/ENA primary metagenome ERZ778503 (study PRJEB29527, sample SAMN07138965) | mouse gut metagenome | material: feces | host: mouse | place: China:Nanjing | collected 2016-01-25 ... | reverse complement strand
TTTAAGCTGCCGATTCAACTTTTTTATGGTGTTCCTTATCCCGAACTCGCGTTATGAGTAATAAAAATAATGTAGTTCCTGAAGATCAAGATGAATTCATGGAATGGATGAGGGAAACCTCACGACCGACATACGCGAAACCCGGCGAGTCGGATTCTAAGGCAAAAGAAAGTAAATCTTCCGACAAACCGATGGACAACTTTGATATAGACAATATCAACATGAATATCTTAGGTCTGGAGGATGAAGTCATTCCAACAACTTCAACGACTGATGCCGACAAAGCCATTGAAGCGGGCACGTCACTTTCTGATGAAGCGAAGGCAATCAAGGAAAGGATGCACGCGAAGCAAGTAAAGATAGACGCGGATGAGGCCAAACGCGTAGTCGCTGAGGAAATGGCAGAACGTGAGAGCGATTCTACCTCCGCTATACAATCCGCATTATCCACTAATGCGACTATAATGACTGAAGTTGATACAGTCAATGAAGTGTGTGTGGTCAATAAGGAAGAAGAGGTGTCAACAGACAAGAAGTCGCCCCAAAAGAAGCCCACCCGAATCAGTGCCAGGATGCGGCGTGCGACACTTGGAGAGTTTCACGACTCCTATCTCATTAAGACAAGCACCAAGGACGGCTCTCCGATAACTATCGCCCCCGACCTCATCAAAATGGCCTATCGGATTTGTGCACTCTCAGGCGACCACAAGGCACGACCTACCTACCTCATCAATAATCTCCTGCGTGAAATTTTCAAGGAGCTGGAACCGGACATTGCCGAATGGTCAAAACTTGACTGATGAAAGAATGGCCGCAGTCGAATTTGGCATAATCCGACGGCAATGTTGAGAGGCCATAGCCTCTTAATCGCAGCGGAAATTGACGCCCATAGGCGACAACCACCGGAATGATAATGGAGGGGGAGCGAGTTTAGGCTTTGGTAATACCAAGCCGTTTTGCGCACCTCGAAACTCCCCCTCCATTCTTCATTACAATGATTATAACCGTTTAATAACTTTAATGATATGAATAGAAAAAAGAACCGCCGCCCCATGCCGGGGCACGACATAGAGGATATGTATGATGTGATCAACCTGCCCAAGACAATCAAGTTTTCGCTTAACCAACTTAACAAGGCCAATGAGCGTAAACGCAAGGCCGGATACCGGGATTTCTCCACATTCGCCCGTGACTGCATCCTCAATACGCAGATTGTGGAGCGCGTAACACCGGAGCAGATGAGGATTCTCAACGAACTTATCCGCGAGGGCAACAACCTCAACCAGATTGCCAAGGCGTGCAACAGCGGCAGATGCTTTGCTGAGGCAAACCAAGCCACGGCAGTGCTGAAAAGGCACAATGCGCTCATCGACCTGTTCTATGAAATTAAGGCCTAAAATATGTTTGCCAAGATAAGAAAAGGTAACGGTTTTGGAGGCTGTCTGGACTATATAACCCGAGTCAAGCAGGACGACAAACCGATAGAGAAGCGTGTCTGGAAAATCCTCGACAGCGATGGTGTGAGGAGTGCCGATGGTGAGAAAGATTGGCGAAAGAGAGCCGCTGCTGACATAGAGCGGCCAACACTGACAAGGTCTAAAATCAAAGACCCGTGCGGACATATTGCATTGGGATTCGCACCGGAGGATGCCCACCGTCTGACAGATGAATTCATGACTCAGGTCGCCAAAGAATACATGGAAGCGATGGGGATAAAGAACACACCATACGTTATTGTCAGACACACGGATGCTGACCATCCCCATTGCCACCTTATGTTCAGCCGTGTGGACTACGATGGAAAAATCATCAAGCCCGTCACGAATTGGCACCGAAACAAGCGCGTATGTTTCGACATCACCAAACGCCATGGCCTGACCATTGCCGAGGACAGTCTATCCCTTGACACCTCCAAACTGCGAGGTGCGGAGAAAAGCCGTATCGAAATCCGGCAGATTGGCCACGAAGTCCTGAAAGACAAATCCATCTCTGACTGGCCGACATTTCAGAGAAGGATGAAAGAGCAAGGCGTGAATGTGAAATGCCTTTGGAAAGATCCCGATGCAAAGAAACTTGAGATTAAGACCCTCATCTATGCTAAAGGCAATCATTCTTTCATCGCCTCCAAAATCGGCAAGGATTATACGCCCACCGGCTTATTATCCCAATTTGAGGCAAACCTCAAAAGCCAAATGGCTCCGACCGCCAAGGCCGCCCCGACGGCTCCGACACCCGCAGCTGCGCCTCAGCCCCAAGCCCCGGCAATTACCCTTTCAACGCCATCACTTGGAAGCCAATCGGCAGACGACACCAATATGGTACTTGGCGGAGGCCTGTCCGACGACTTCGCTCACTTCCTAAAAATGCACCCCGGCCTCAGCATCGAAGAAGCCAAACGCAAATTCAAGGAACAGCAGAAACTCAAAGCCCAGCAGCGCAGAGGCCCCAAAATGCACCACTAACCCCAAGCCGCCGAGAGAACCCTAATCCCTCAGCGGCTTTTTTGCGCTAAATATCGCCAATTATAATATGTTACACAGCATACAGGCTTTGTAGTCTGCGAAATTTGTTGTAATTTTGCACCGCGAATGTAATACATTCTGAAAACGACCTCCATACATAAAAAAGAATAATGCTCATCGTAGTGAGTATATTCATATTTGAAAATTCCCTTATGGTTCGTTACAGGCTTTGGTCGGCCTTCAGATGCCAGAAGGGAATTTTCGTTTTTTTTGTGATGGCAAAAGAGAAAGAAACGGATTTCATAATAAAAAAACTTCTTGACGCTGCTGGCATTGGGTGTCAAGCCGAGGGGTGTGCCATACATGAAATTCAGGTAGCACTCCAATCAGCATCTAAACGAGGGACTGGAAAGGTTGGCTTTCCAGAATTTGTTGGGCAGTCTGGAGACTTTATCATAGTTATCGAGGACAAAGCATCTGCTACAAATCAAGTTAAATACATCAACGAATCTGATAAGGAGACTCTGTTGATGGACTTAAAAAGCGTTACAGATTACGCTGAAAATGGAGCATTACACTATGCTCTTCATATAATTGAGCATACTAATTTCAAGAAAGTATTTGCGTTTGGTTGCTCTGGTACGGATAGTAAACGAATGACCATTCGTCCAATATTTGTTAGTCCTACCCATTATAGGCTTTTACCAAAAGTTAAGGACTTTTCTTCTTTCTCATCGGAAAATATTAGCCGTTATTATGAAGAGGTTGTATGTGGAAAAGAACCAATTGAAAAGGTTGAACTAAGAGAAATATTAGGGCGGGCACAAAAACTTCATGAAGACTTAAGAAACTACGGACATCTTGGAGATGATGAAAAGCCACTTGTCGTTTCCGCTATTTTACTTGCGCTACAAGAAGAAAAATACAATAATTTTTCAACAGAAAATCTTACTGGTGACAAGGTAGAAACAGATGGAAAGAAAATATTCGCGGCTTTATGTGCGCATATGACACGAGTTGAAGTGCTGCCTGAAACAAAGAAGGAGATGGTAATCAATAAATTCAGATTTATAGTAGATAAACCAAATCTTTCTGAAATTGATGTGCGATTAGGGAAATCGCCGTTAAGATATTATGCCGAATATCTTCATTCTCAGATACTGACTGCAATATGTAACAATTCTCCAGAAGATGTATTAGGACGTTTCTATGGAGAATTTATCAAGTATAGTGGCGGCGATGGTCAAACGTTAGGGATTGTGCTGACTCCAAAGCATATAACCGAATTATTCGTAAAATTGGCAGAGATCAAGCCATCTGATAAAGTCCTTGATCCATGCTGCGGAACTGGTGGTTTCTTAATTGCTGCAATGCATGAGATGCTTTCTTCTGTATCAAATGAAGAAGAAAAAGCATATATAAAACGAAACAATCTGCATGGCATAGAGCTGAACGACAAAATGTTCGCAATTGCCACCACAAATATGGTAGTGCGTGGTGATGGCCAAAGTAAGTTAATCTGCAAAGACTTCTTGAAACGTGATGCAGAACTTCTACGACAGAATAATTATACCGTAGGGTTAATGAATCCTCCTTACTCTCAGGGAAAAAATAAAACAAATGCACATCTTACGGAATTAAAGTTTATTTGTCATCTCCTCGACTCGTTAGCCGATGGGGGAAGATGTGTGGTAATCGTTCCTCAAAGCACAATGGTTGGGAAGACAAAAGAAGATAAGGCGGATAAACAGTACATTTTAGCTAATCATACTTTAGAAGGTGTAATTACGCTAAACACCAGTACATTTTACAATGTAGGCACGAATCCTGTTATTGCTGTGTTCACAGCGCATCAGCCTCATCCGGCAGACAAACTAAGTAAATTTGTTGACTTTAAGAATGATGGCTATGAAGTCTTTGCGCACATTGGGCTAATGCCTACCCCTAAAGCGGAAGAGTTACGAAAACATCTTCTTGACTGTTGGTTTCAAGGTAAATCAGCACCAAATTCTTTCATAGTTCGCAGTACTGTTGAGGCTGACGACGAATGGTTGCATTCGTTTTACTATTTCAATGACGAAATACCTACGGCAGCAGACTTTGAAAAGACAATGGCCGATTACTTAACATTTGAATTCAATATGCTTACACATGGTCGTGGATACCTTTTTGAAGAAGCAATTGTAGGAAAGGAGGTTTGCAATGGCTGAATTGTCTGATGTGAAATGGAAAGAGTTTAGTTTGACTGAAATATTTCCAATCATAAAACGAGGAAAGCGATTAAAAAAATCTGATCATCTCAGTGGCGTAATTCCTTATGTATCTTCTACAGCTACAACTAACGGAGTAGATGGCTTTATTGGAAATCAAGGAAGAGTTCGAGTTTTCAACAATTGCTTAACTGTAGCGAATAGTGGGAGTGTTGGATCAACATTTTATCATTCCTACCAATTCATTGCAAGCGACCATGTAACTCAACTTAAAAGAGAGGGATTGGATAAGTATGCGTACTTATTTCTTGCGCCACTGGTTCAACGGCTATCGGAGAAATATAGTTTTAATCGAGAAATCAACGATGACCGTCTGAAACGTGAGAAGTTAATAATCCCTGTAAACGAACATGGAGAGATGGATTTTGAATTCATGTCAAAGTATATGCGTGAAATTGAAATCCGAACACTAAAACCAATTATTGATAAATTATGTATTCGACTGATACACAACGAAATATCGGGGGGGGTAATTCGATACATCCGAATTGGAAACCGTTCCCTTTATCCGAAATATTCACAATACTACCGGGTAAGCGCTTGACAAAAAGTGACATGACAGAAGGATTACGTCCATTTATTGGCGCTTCTGACTCAAATAACGGGGTTACTGCATGGGTAAATAATACCAACGAGAGTCTTGATTCTAATGTGCTCGGCGTAAATTATAATGGGAGCGTGTGTGAAACATTCTTCCATCCGTATGAGTGTATATTCTCTGATGATGTGAAAAGATTACATCTTAAGAGTGGTGTTGATTCTAAATATATAATGCTATTTCTTAAGACAATCATCTTGCAACAAAAGTGCAAGTATGAATATGGATACAAATTTAACGAGCAAAGAATGTTACGGCAAACAATCCTTTTGCCTGTTGACTCTTCTGGCAATCCTGATTGGCATTTCATGGAAATGTTTATGCGTAAACTTGAAACGCAAATGCTTGAAACAACAATTGAGATTTTCAAGAATCGCATAAATGTTAACAAATGTAAATGGGGGGGGGGTAAAATGGAAGCCGATTTCTCTTAAATCTTTATTTCACTTCACAAAAGGAAACCAAAACCACATGTCCTCGCTTTGTGATGGGTCTATACCTCTTGTGTCAGCTCGTAAAGTAGAAAATGGATATAAGGGATTCATCACGCCAAACAATAAGGAACTATTTGATGGAAATATCATAACGCTAAATCTGGATGGTGATGGGGGTGCTGGTATAGCTTACTATCAACCGTCCAAGATGGCGCTTGATAGCCATGTTGGAGCCCTTTCTCCCCGAAGGAAAATGACACGCCATCAAATGCTTTTCATTTCCCGGTGTATAACTAACCAAGGTGATATGTTTGGGCACGGCTATTCTATTAACGGCAATCGAATCAAATCCATGAAAATAATGCTCCCCGTTGATGATGGAGATGAAATAAACTGGGAATTGATGGACGAATATATGCAAGGCGTAGAGTGTACCCAAATCATGAGTTACCTTGAATACGCTAAATCACAACTGACAAGAAATGACTCTTGAAAAGAAACAAGGTCATGGTTTGGTTTAGGTCGGGTAGTATATACCCGAGTTAAACCAAACTTATATATTAGGCCACTGAAAAGAAAAATCGCCAATGAGAAAAGGGCTGGCGAGAAGAAAAACGCTGATGAGTCTTGTCGTGATGTTTAAGGAGAGGGAGGTCGATAAGGTGGAGCCGAACGAAAGAAAGACTATGCCACTGCAATGGGTGTATTAAAGAAAGTTAATAAATTCAAATTCGGTTTATTCAGTTGGATTTGCGGCGGTTCAGCGGGGTTGAATAGCTGACTTTTTCGCGATTCGCTGACATTTCGCTGACAATTTCTGAATGCAAAAATCGCAAGTAATTGATTTTCAACTACTTGCGATTTTATAGGGTGCCCAGAACAGGACTCGAACCTGCACGCCTCTCAGCACTCGCACCTGAAACGAGCGCGTCTACCATTCCGCCACCTGGGCATTATGTCGCTTCCGGTCGCTCGGGGCAACTCGGGTTTGCGGTTGCAAAGTTAGGTGTTTTTTTTGTGGTTTGCAAGTTTTTTCGGATTTTTTTTGATGTGTGGGATTATTTTTTTTGTTGTTTATGGGTTGCTGTCTTGGATGGTGGTTTGTTGTGTCTCTGGGGGAATGGCGCGTTGCGAATGGGTAAGGGTGGCGCAGTGGATGTATGGTGGTCGCGGCTGTGAACTTTTGGTTGGATAGGAATGTTATAGTGGCAGTTATAAATCTGAAGTTTAATATTTATTGCTATGAAGAAATATCGTTGTGAAGTATGCGATTGGATCTATGATCCAGCAGTGGGTGACCCTGAAGGTGGAATCGCTCCCGGTACTGCGTTTGAGGATATCCCGAGTGACTGGGTGTGTCCTCTATGCGGTGTAGGTAAGGAGGATTTTGTGGAGGAACCTGACTGATTCTGTCTTCGGCCGCTGTGTGGCATGTGTGCCGCTGATTGAGCGATGTCGAACATATCAAGACATATGGAAACATAAGGAAATGGGAATACCCCGTGTGGCGATGTGTGCTGCATGGGGTGTTCGGTATCGTCGGTAGTCGGAGTTGCTTTTTCTTTTTTTTATTCCTTCGCTGAAGCTCGGATGCGGGACTATGGGGCTTTGGGTTTTTGGATGGACTTGGGGTTTTGGGGGGAGTTGGGTTTTGGGGTGGATGGGTGGCGTAGGAGGATGGGATGGGTTGGATTCGGGCGGGGTGAAAAGAAAAATGGGCGTGTCTCCAGACAGGCCCATTCTAAGTCACACTCATTAAATAGCTTTAAATAAACTTGATGAAGCGTTTCCGCTTACTTATGCCACCTTCACAGGCTCTTGTTTTTTTTATTGCTTTTGTCAGAGGATGGGATAAAAATCCCTATTGTCTAACTAACCAATCATTAGCTCTTTTGCACTGCAAAATTAACACTAATAATCGCAAACTCCAAATGGAATTTCAGTTTTTTTATTAAAAAATGTAAAATATTGGAGATTTTCTGAGATTTCACTCGCCATTAGTTCGGTATTTTTTGAGTAAATATCTCTGCAGTGTCTTGATAATAGATATTTTACATTGAAGTCGTTTAAAGTTTTTTATTTGGCAATGATTATTGCTGTAATTTGTAGATATTCAATTAATCGTTTGTTTATGCAAAATATTTGATTATCGATGGTTCGGAAGTTCGGTGTTTTTTGTGGGTGAAAGTTTGTAATAACTTGATATTCAGTGTGTTGTGATGATTTAAGGGCCGTTACCGCAACTTGTTGGTCTTCAAACAGATACGCTATTCCTACCCGATTGTTGACTTATCTGGACACTTACTTATCGGAACACTTGCTTATCGGGACATTTACTTATCTGAAATTAGGTAAGGCTGCAGGTGAGGTAACAGATTTGCAATTGTGGATGCAATCTGTGTGCGTGATTCAAGCTGCTCGGAGCATATCCGTATTTTGGCGCGCCGGTAGTAGGGGAGTCGTTGTGCCAGATGGGATGTTATGAAGTCCGGAAGTTCATCGGCGCTTTTCCCCTCTACAATCGGACGCCGGGTCTTGGCTGTGGCAAGACGGCGGCAGATGCATTCCACTCCTGCATCAAGCCATATTGTGATTCCGTGGGAGAGCATATAGTCCATATTGTCGCCATGGCATGGTGTGCCTCCTCCGCAGCTCACTACGGTGTCGCAGAATTCGCCTGATTCCCGGAGCATACGTCCTTCGATATCTCGGAATCCGGCCTCTCCGTTGTGGGCGAATAATTCGGGAATCCGGTGTCGGAAACGCTGCTCGATATAGAAGTCGAGATCGATGAAACGGAACCCGAGTTCACGTGCGAGCGCGCGTCCGAGAGTGGTTTTGCCTGAGGCCATATAGCCGATGAGGAAAATTGTCATGTTCAGTCTTCTTTAGGAGGATTTGCCACCCATTGGCGGTGTTTGGGTGTGAGAACGTTGCGCAGACGTGGTGGCAGACTATGATAATATCGCGTCCATTGACGGTGTCGTGTCTTTTCGCGGCTGAGGATTGAGTCGGCTTCGGCGCGGATTGCCGCACTGTCGGGGCCGCAGGCTGTCTTGCGCAGAAGGGTGGCGATTGCCTCACCTTCGTAGAGAGTACCTTCGGCCTCGTTGCAGATTTGGTATTCGTAGATTTCCGGAGGGAATAGAAGCTGCACTGTTCGTGTCACTTCAAGTGCGTCCGCCCGTCGTCCGGCTGCGAGCAGACGCTGGGCCAGACGAATCAGTCCGAGGCGTTGGGTGACTATGTGCGGACCCAGAGTGGCATCGGCATAGATGGTTCGCGGAGCCAAAGAATCCGGGCGCAATCCGGTCAGAGCTCCCCGTCGTCCGGAATGTGTCAGTCGTGCGGCGAGCAGGTCGCGGTTGAGTACGCGTTGCGACAGCGCACTGTCCGGACTGTCGGTCATCACGAGTCTGCGAGTATGCAGCGCGCGGGTCGTGAAAGGGTAGAATCCGGCGTAATCCGATGATGGCAACGAAGCCAGCCAGTAGACAGGGCGTGGCTCCGTCGCGTCGAGCGCGGAGGCTATGATATCGAGTATGGCCAGTTGTCGTTGTCCCACAGATGCGCTTCCGGATGCTACAGCGGTGGTGCGGATATAGATGGAATCTCTGGCGGATGCCTCTTGTCCGGGAGAGGGGGAAAGATGATATGCAGGCTTTGGCAGGCGCAGCATTGCCGGCAGAGCTGCAGAGCTGGCGGCGGCATATCTATGTCTCAGAGCCGCTATGGCATCGCAGGCTCTGAGAGAGTCGGCCGCCGAGGGTTCGAGCGGCAGTCTTACATAAGGATTCGATGCGAACGCTCCATAGCGTATCAGCGAATCCTGCGCCTGCATCTTCAGTCCCGGCATAGGATGGTCAGGAGTGTATCCGGGACGCTCGCCCATAAGTTGGCATACATACCATGGTGTGGCCAGATATGCGGTATTAACGATTGTCACATCACGGCGTATCCCGGCTACCTCCTGAGCCCACCATAGCGGGAAAGTGAAATTATCGCCGTTGGTGAATAGTATGGCGTTCTCATCGAGCGACTCCAGGAGATTGGCTGCGAAATCGGTAGTGACAGAGCGGTTGGAGCGGTTATGGTCATCGTAGTTTACGGCAAGCACCCATGCCGGGAGCAGCAGCGTCAGTGCCGGAATCCACCGGGCGACGCGTTGCATCCGGCGTCGGGTCATCAGCCATGTTGTCAGTCCATATATCCCGGCGCCGATCCACAGAGTGTATGCCCAGAAAGAGCCGAGGAAAGAATAGTCGCGTTCACGCGGCTCTCGCGGGCTCTGATTTAGATAGAGCACTATGGCCAGACCGGTCATCAGAAATAGTATGGAGATGATCAGATTTGTCTGTCGTCCGTTCCGTCCGCGCCTCTGCAACCATAATATTCCGGCCACTCCGAGCAGCAGCGGAATCATGAACAGGCGGTTATGTCCGGGGTTGTCATGACCGATTTCATCAGGCAATTCGTTAGAGCCGCCAAGCATAATGGAGTCAGCCGGTGGAAATCCGGTGATGAAATTGCCGTGCTCCACTTCGCCGGTGGCAAACCGGTCGTTCTGCCGGCCGGAAAAATTCCAAAGCAGATACCGGAAATACATGTATCCCACCTGGTATGTCGCGAGATAACGCAACTGCTGCAGATATGTGGGGCGCAGTTCGGTCTCCCGCGAGCGCGAGCCATCGGCGTTCAGGCGTCCTACGGGCCTGCCGAGCGAATCGAGCGCATAACTGACTTCCACCCTTGTCATATCCTCCGGATACATTCCGGCCCAGTCTGCATAACAGGCAATGTCGGCGGCTGAAGAGGATGTGAGTCTTGGCAGCCACATGTCGAGCTCGGGGGTATACACGAGTTGCGACTTGTCGGCGAAATGCCGGTAAGACTCTCCGTCGGGGGTCGGCAGATAGCGAGGCGACTCGCCCCGGCGAGCATATCGCGAATAGTCGGGAGTGCCGTCGTGACGTATTGTTTCGAGTCTCATGGGGCGGCTATGTGGCGTGCGTCCGTAGAATAGCGGATTCTTGCCATACTGGTCGCGGCTGAGATATTCGCCCAGTGCAAATATAGTGGATGGGGCCCCCTCGTTCATGGGAGGATTGGCGGCAGATCTCACCAGGATCAGCATATATGCCGAGAATCCGGTGAGAAGCATTGCCGGAGTCCAAAGCGCCACTTGTGTGCCAATGGATATTTTTCTCCCTGTCATGGCCGGGACGGCTCCGAGCAGCACTGCAGCCGTCATGGCTACAGCCCAGAACGTCCACACGCCGCTCTGTATCGGCATTGCGAGCGAATTGACGCATAGCAGTTCCGTCGCGGCGGCCATCCGTATCACACCGGGCATAAATCCGAGCAACAGCACGCCTACGATAGCGGCGCCCACGGCCAGAGTCAGGAGTGTGCGGATCGGTCCCGGTCGCGGATGTCGGCGGAAGAGCCAGATCAGAGCAAGTGCCGGGATTACCAGCAGGTTAAGCTGATGCACCCCTACCGAGAGCCCGGTCAGATAGATGATAAGCAGCATCTGACGGCCGCGCCGTCGAGGATTCCGGATGAATGCCCATCCAGTCATAAGCCTTACCGACAGGGCCGACAGAAACAGCGACATGGCGTAGACCTCGGCTTCCAGGGCCGAGTACCATGTTGAGTCAAGCCATGCGAATGTGAGTCCGGCGGCAAGCGACACAAATGCCGTAGCCGAATAGCCGATGCGTCGGATTCTGAACCTGCGCAGCATCATGAAGCATACCGATGTAAGCATAGCCGCCGCGCCGGCCGAGAATATGGCCGACGAGAGATTGACTGCCACGGCGATATGCCCCGGGTCGGAGCCACCGAAGATAGAGAATATTCGCGCCGTAAGAGTCCACACCGGATTGCCCGGCGGGTGTCCTACTTCGAGGCGGGCGGCTGTGACGAGATACTCCGGGCAGTCCCAGAGCGAAGCATCCGGCTCGAGAGTGAGCAGATATACTATAAGAGCGAGTACAAAGGTCAGCCAGCAAGCTGAGCGCCTCGCTACCCGAGGGGTGAATCGGTTCATGATGCAAATTTAACACCAAATATAGAAAAAACCAAAAAGGGGTGCATCGATATAGGCGTAGCCCTGCTTCACGGGCGATGTATTCCGGCCGAAAGGATAAAAGAAGGGCGTCCCGCCGAATGCGGGGCACCCTTATAGCGGATGACGGAAGTTGTCCGTCGGAATCAGTCGGTATTACTTGAGTACCACCTTCACGCCGTTGACGATGTAGAGACCCTTGAGAGCCTTCAGAGCATCGGCATCGGTAGTGTCGAGCACCTTCACGCCGTTGAGGTTGAATACCATATAGCGGTCAGCTTTCACGCTAACGCCGGTTACGCCGGTATCCTCGCTTACGGTGTATACGACAGTCATTTCAGGAGAAGGCTCGCCATCCTCACCAAGGTTGAAATAGGCTTCAGGGAAGTGGATGGTGTAAGTGCCGTATTCAGTGGCGCCGGCGAATTCGCCGAGATCCTGCACGACTACATTCAAATCTTCGATATTCCAGTCGATTCCGGCATCGGGAAGGTTCTCGGGTTCCTGAGCGTTATACTGAATGGAGGCGTGGCCCGAGCCGATAGATGCCATGTCATAATCTGCAAATTTGATTACGAGACGATTGGGAAGTTTGGTCAGAGTCGAGCCGGGAGTCGGGTCGATGATTGCGGGAAGTTCAACTTGCACCTCACCGATAGTGTATGTCACATCCATTTCAGGAGAAGGCTCGCCATCCTCGCCGAGGTTGAAATAGGCTTCGGGGAAGTGGATGGTGTAAGTGCCGTCTTCAGAGATGCCTGCGAAATTGCCGAGAGGCTGCTTCATCTGGTTCGCCTCAATGCCCCATCCTGCGTCGGGGAGAGTTACAGGATCATCGTTGCCGACCTGGATTGTAGCCTTGCCGCTGCCTGCAGCCGCGCCGTCATAATTTACAAATGTAAGTTCGATTGACGCGGGGAGAGCATCGACCTTGCCGGGAGCGGGCACGAATTCTGCGGGATAATCCGGACCCTCTTTGCTTTCGATTTCATAAGTGAGCTTGATGCCGGGGATTGCCTCGCCGTTGCTCTTGATAGCGCCGGAGGGGATGTTGAGAGTGAACACGCCCGGATCAGAAATCTTGCCGCGGAGTGCGAGGTTGAGGGTCTTGCCGCTGGTGTTGAAGTCAGTCACAGGGATGTCTGTGCCGTCGGCGGCAGTCAGAGAGAAGCGTCCTGCGGAGGGATCGATTTCGATGTTGTCGGCCACATCATAAGTGATCGAGAATGTGTTGAGTTCAGTCACGATTCCTTCGGCCGGAACGGCAGTGAAGGGGACGGGAGCCACAACCTCGAAATCAGCTTCGATTGCGCCTTGATAAAGCACATCGAACTGAGTGCCGATTTGGAAGTAGCCGGCCGGAACGTGCAGAGTGTAGGTTCCTGCCTCCGAGAGGGGCTTGTCGAGGATGATGCGTGCGCCGATAGTGAGTGCGTCAGGATTATCCTTGTCCTCAGGCGCAAACATCTGTTCGCATTTCACGACAGAAGCCACCTTCTCGCCGTTGAGCGTCACATATGTGTCGCTCAGCTTCATGAGGTAAGAGAAGTTGATGCCGATTTCATGGCTCAGAACGATTTCCTGTACGTTGGCACGGGGAGCCGGTCCGAAGTCGACTGCGATTTTGGCATACTGGTTCTCGACATTGTAAGAGAAGATGGTATAGCTGTTGGCGTCAGAGCCGTGTGAACCCTTCAGCACGCGGCCTTCGGCATCGATGGCTTTGATAGTGACATCAATCGGTGCGTCTCTCGACTCGAGATAGCCTTCGAAGAACACAAGCTGCCATTCCGAAGCGTAAGTCTTGCCGTTGATTGCGGTGCCGTCTACGGGCTTCACTTCAGCGAAAGGATAGTTCGGCATGCCCTGGCCACCGGAGATGCCTGTCTGCTCGGCATCTCCGTCTCCCAGATTTACCGGGCCATCGAATGTCACGGTCAGATAGGGAGTGTCGTTAGGAAGGATGATGCCTGAATAGATATCCTCTGAAGGAGTGGGTGTGATGCCGGTCAGCTTGTAGGGGCTGTTGACATAAGCCTTTGCCGCACCGGAGATAGTGACGTAGTCGATGCCGAGCACATTGTCGTTGCGTTCGGGGCCACGTGAAGCGTCTTCATTTTCCCAGGCAGTGAATTTGAAACGATAATCCGTGTTCTCCATCAGAACCATTTCGCGGATGATTTTGGCCGTGTAGACCCCTTCTTCCTCATTGCGGGTCATCCAGGAGAATCCCTTGAAGCCTTCCCATCCGTTGCCGGCATTCTTGTCGATTTCGTATTCGATGTACATCTCCGGATACTGGCTGAACTGCTCCGGAGTGATAGAGATAACGTAACCCTTCTCGAGCGTGGCCATGACTGTGCTCTCGGCAGGAGTGGATTCCAGGATGGTGAACTTGTCAGTCACCCCAGGCTCTGCACCCTCAATGGCATATGAGATCCCCGTGGTGAGGATGGCCGACAATGCCATTACTGATGCGGTAGTAATGAATTTACCCATAAGTTGTTATTGTTTAAATTGGTGAAATTTCTGTTCAGTGGATATCAGTCGCTACAGGTCTGTATTCATTTACTGCAGGTGGCGTATTTATTTTATAGAGCGCAAGCCTGCTGTGAGGCCGGACATAAGGCAGAGGCCGGCATTGAGACTTGCTGTGATTGATGAGTCAGTCATCTCTATGTGAGATTGCCGAATCTGTCGCAAAGATAAGAATAAATTTTGGATAATCGCTATAGTCGGGATAAAAAAAACACCTATAGCAGTGTGCCACAGGTGTTTTTTTAAAAGGTCAATTGAGATATACTCAACGAATCATGACTTTTTTGTCGCCAATAATATAAAGGCCGGGAGTCAGAGACCGGAGGTCGGCGGCATCAGCCTGGCGTATCAGAAGGATTCCGGTAGCGCTGTAGACATCGACAGGGTCTGAGGCTGATTCCATTGTGTCCACGCCTACGCCCGAGCCGATTATGAATTCCACCTCAAGTGCCGTCGAGATGAGCGGAGTGGCGGCCTGGCCGATTGAGAAGTATCCCTGCGGGATGAAGAGAGTGTAAGTGCCGTTGCCTGTCACCTCACGGTCGAGCATCAGTCTGATTTCAGTCAGAGTCCCGGAGGTGTCGCCGTCGGGGATTACGGGGTGTTCCACGCGGGCTATTACCTCGCCGTTGCCATCCATGACCACAGCCTCACCGACCGATACGTCGGAAGAGACATTGATGCCGTCGTCATGGCGTGCGGTAAATTCCCTGACAGACTGAAGCGGAGCCTCGCCTACGGGCAGCACATGGGGAGTCGCGAACTGGGCCTCGACATACCAGGAGAACTCATAGCATGCCTGGTCTTCCTCGCCTGCATTGCCGCGCAGCTGAGCACCGTCCTGGTCGTAGGCGGTGAATGAAACAGAAAGGGGAGCGGAGAGTCCGGCCACATAATCGTCGGGGAGCACAAGCTGCCATTCATTGGCTACTTCCGTGCCGTTGTAGTCCATCGGATCCATCGGCACTACCTTCTTGAAGGGGAGGGTCTCGCCGTTGCCCAGAGAGATGTATGTGCGCAGGTTGGATCCGGAGGCTTTGCCAAGGCTTACATATCCGTCGAAGAGGAGTGTGATTTTATCCGTATCGGCTGTCAGCACCTCATCTTCGGCCGGCTCAACAGAGATGAGCGACAGGCCTGAATAGTGGTATGCCGGAGTCAGTCCTTTCCAGATGACATAGTCAGACCCCAGAATATTATCCGGATTCGAGGCGTGAGAGCTTTCATCCTCCCATGCTGTGAAGATCACCTTATAGTTGTGTCCGGCCATGAGCTTGACGTCACGGTCCACGATAGCCGTATATGAGCCGTCGTCGTTGCGGGTCATCCGAGAGGCTTCCTTTATGACGGGATTGCTGTAGGCGGGATCGGCCTCTTCGATCATATACTCCACATATAGCTGCGGATAAGTGCTGCTGAGGTTGTTGCGCATGAAGATTTCAGAGCCGGCAGCGAGTACGGATATTTCAGAGCCGTTGCGCGGGGTGGCACTCGTGATGGTGAATCCGCCGTACATACAGCGCACGTCATTGGAATGGTCGTAGCCATCGATGCTCAGCACATTGGCCAGAGTGATTTCCACACGTTTCGCATTGGCGCGCACATCGGCCGGGAGGTCGAATTCATATTCCGCCTCATTGTCCATCTGGTCGATTACGTCGACGTCCTTGAGCGGAATAATGATTGAACTGACCTTATCCTCCTTATCGGTCACAGTAAGAGTGAACCCGTCGAATCTGATGGCGTTCAGTCCGGAGAGCCATACGTTGACACGGCTCACGGATGAGAGCAGAGACCCGTTGGAGGGTGAGAAATCGGCGATTACAGTCGAACGCTCCAGCAGCTGATATTCCGGCGCGAATGTATAGGAGCCGATAGTGCCCTGTCCGGGAGATGCCACGGGCATACCCGAAGTGTCGCGCACATTATTAAGCTTCACCATCATAGATGAGTAAGAGGCGTTGGGGAATGCCGGAGTCATTGTTGCCGGAGTGCGGAGCTTGCCGGTGAAGTCGGCCGACAGCTTGTTGCCGTCAATTTCGCAGGTGATGATTTCGGCATAATATTCACCCACCTCACCTTCGGCGTTGCCCCATCCGAGTTCCACGAAGGTCTTGCCGTCGTCCATCAGAGGAGCATCGAACTCCATGGTCAGTATGCCTTCCGGAGCCCCTTCGGCCCAATAGCTGAGGAATGGCTCTGGGCAGTACTGCCTGACAGCCACAACCGGGAGCGCACCGCATAGGAAAGAGAAGACCGCGTTGCCCTCGGCGTCGGCATCGGCGTAGGGGAGGCCGGTGGTTGTGGTCAGCCCCCCTACGATGACACGGAATTCATCGCCGAGAGTGATTGCACCGCTCTCCATATAAGGCCGGAGTACCGAGTATAAGGTGACGGTCAGCAACTGTCCGGAGGCAGAGGCATGTGTCGAAAGATCGCAGGTCTTTCCGGTCAGACGGTCGGTAAAGGAAATCGTCGCAGTGCTCTGGGCGAGTCTGATTTCCTGATTGAAGTCGACAGTCATGGCCGGATAGTTATTGAAGTCCACACGCTCGCCGAGCCGAGGCTGTATTGAGCTTACCTTGAGAGGATTGTCGGAGATTCCGTCCTGATAGAGCACGAAGATGTTGCGGTTCATGGCGAAGCGGGTGTAGAAATAGATCGTTTCCCCTTTCTCGACTTCAAACCATTTCATTTTGCCGATATTGTCGAGATTATTGGTGTTGATAATCTCGGTATGCTCGATATCGGCATATGGCACGAAATCCTGTGCGCCCTCAATCTGTATGCGTCCGGTCTGCGGGGCGGTATAATATCCGGAACTAGCCTGATAAGAGGGAATGATGTACTCGACTCCGGGTATTATTTCCCGATTTTCATTCCCCATTTCAATCGGTTCGGCGGCTATGGCGGCCGTTGTGCCGATTGCCACAACGGCCGCCATAGCGAAAGCTTTGGCAATGGCCGAAGATATGGAATGTAGATAAATTCTCATTATGAAAT
>ERZ778503.1335-NODE-1335-length-17471-cov-11.036748_pt1 | contig 17471 bp, 19 predicted proteins | sample MGYA00510047_ERZ778503 | MGnify/ENA primary metagenome ERZ778503 (study PRJEB29527, sample SAMN07138965) | mouse gut metagenome | material: feces | host: mouse | place: China:Nanjing | collected 2016-01-25 ... | reverse complement strand
TCAGAGGATGCGACTTGCACGCTCCGGGTCTGCCGACAAGAGCCATGAACAGAATGGCGCTCTCGTCCCATTTCCCTTTCAGCCGGGCGAAATGGGTGTTACCGATGCCAAGACCGAGAGCCACGAGCATAGCCCCGGCAAGATAATCCACCGGAAAACCGTAGCAGTCGTTAGCCTCGCGTACAATCCGCTGAATCTTCATCGGCATAGCACTGAGGGGAAAGTCGCCGCCACGCATACTGACGCTCATATCCACAGCCTTGCCGAGAATGAGCATAGGGTCAACTGAATTCCCCATAGGCTATCGGCGGTTAATGGATTTAGCACGTGTGCCACGGCTGATGTCGGCCTCCATTTCAGAGAAAGACATAACTGAGGATTCACGCTTGTAGCCTCTGACATGCTCGACGAGTTCACTCTCAATAAACCGCCACGCCTTTTCGCCCGGTATCTTGTATGCCGGAATTTTTCCGTCACGCGCAAGGTTATACACGGTGGCTCTTGCCTTGCCGAGAATGTTGCAGGCCTCAACCATGCCGATGAATTGTGTTGCCGACTTACGGTTGTTTCTCTCGGAGGTGAGTTGAGCACGAAGCTCCCTCACCTCATTGGTCAGATCCCTTACGAGATTGACCAGCGATGACACTGCGCCCGGCAGCTCATCGAATGTTAGTACTTCTTGTAACATAAAACTGGCGACTCCACTTTTGTATGGAATCGCCAGCAAAGTTCAGAAGTGTTTCAATGGTGGAATCCGTCACCCGATTTTGAACAAAATCCACCACGTTTCCACCATGATTTCACCACATCGGGTCGTTGTAGCCGTCATCTTCTAAAATGTTGTCACCAAGATTATAAGGTTGAATATCCATATCAGCAAAAGCCATTGCCATCGCGGATTCGGAATTATTTTGTCGATTTGTGCGTTTAGTCGGTTTTGACTGCTTTTTCTCGGTGGATTTTGGTGCCTTGGCTTTTTTTGTCACTACTGTTTCTTTTTCCTCCGATGAATCCTCATCTTCTGTTGGAATTTCAAAACGGGCAACATTCTCGTTGATTTTAATTGTGCCTTGAGATCCTTGATACTTCAGTTTCCTTTCGATGGTGCAGACTTCGACATCCTTGAATTTTTGAGCGAACACTTGTTTTAGAAAATGGGCTGTGTGAGGATTCGGTTTCTTGAATGGTTTGGCAATGTTCCAACCGAAATGCATCATGTCCATTGTTGTCAGAGTATCGGGCAGCGGAATTGATTCATCATCGTAGAACTCCGGTACACCTTCGCTATGGATATAGGCAGTGACGGCATCAATTATTTTATCCAGCACACTCATTTCAACCAGTGGTGCAAGCGTATAACCTATATATTTGATTACATTTTCTTCCTTCTGATAGGCACGGTCTTCTATCTTCTGTTTTTGTTTAGCCTTTCTTTCATCGTAATCTATGACGATTTTTCTTGGAGTAGGTGTTTCAATTTTCACAATCCCTGATTCGATGGTTTCAGCGGGTGCGGGTTTTTCAATAGACTGGACCAACTGCTGAACAGGCTCTGATGGCAGAGGAATAGGTTCAGGTTCTGCGGCTTCTTGTAAGGGTTGTCCCTCTTTTAGGCCGAGCCAACGAAAGAAGGATTCAAGGCCGGAAACGATAAGTGTGCCAAATTTCTTTGTGAGAAATTCATGCAATGCCAGATACAGCAAGCCAAATAATGCGATGATACCACCGAATACGAGGTTGGCGTTGAATGTACTCATACCACCGGTGTCGATGGCTGATTGGCGGGCAAGTGCGGCGAGAATTAAGGCAGCTATACCTATCCAAAGCCATAACTGCCAATGGTCGGGAATTTGTCCGTTCTTCATTCTGTAATATTTATGTTTCTAAAGATTTCATCAGATTTTATAACACAATGGTTATGTAAGATGTTCACCGAAAAGAAAATGCCACCCCTCGGTGTGAAGGATGGCATATAAGATGGATTTGGTGTAGGCCTATTTTAGAGAAATGACATTGGCTGCTTCTCGTTTTCGCTCGTCAACTACTTTTGCATAAATCTGAGTATTCTTTACACTTCGGTGAGTTAGCATCTTGCTGATGGTCAGGATGTCCACGCCATTTGCGGCCAAAAGTGTGGCGAAGCTGTGACGCATGGAGTGGAACGTAACCCGTCGTGTGATTCCTGCTGATTTGAGCCATTGTTTCAAAGGATGATTGACCATGTGTTTTTTAAGGCCTTTGAATATAAGTCCCTCTGAACGTTCCCCACATAGGGCAAGCGTTTCATCACTGATGGGGAGATTGGCTTCCTCTTCCGTTTTCTCAGTGCAGATTCGGATCATGTATCCTCCGTCCTGTCCGAGTTGGATATGTTCCCATGACAGTTGGAGAATATCGCTGATGCGTAGTCCTGTCATACAACTGAACAGTGTCGCTTGTTTGAGAACCTGATGTTTGCAGGGAGTTTCAACAAGTTTTTTAACTTCTGTGAGAGTGAGAAATTCTTTCTTCACCTCTTTCCATTCGATTTTTTCAAGGAAGTCGTTGACATTCTCCCGGAGGTATTTCTCCTGATAAGCCATTTTCAGCAACGCGCGGAATGTTGACCAATATCCGGCTGCTGAGTTATGGGCGATGTTTCTTCCCTTGCCGTTGTTGCGTTGACGTTTGGCGGAAAGGAGATAAGTACGAAAGCCTTTGCAGAAGTCAACGGTAAGGTCGCAGAAACGGCATTTACCCTTGCAGTAGATGTCGAAATGGCGATATACACAATCCCATTTCTGATATTTCTCCCTGCATTTGGTCTTGAAGTAAGCAAGGAAGTCCATACGTTGCTTCTCCTTGTCGAGAAAGTCAAATTTCTCGTTGAGCAGTTGCTCGAAGCGACGGCAACGGATAGCCTCCGCCTTTTCTTCCATAGAGGCGTTGAACTGACGCTCTCGCTCATTCATGGGAGAGGCATAGATGTAGATGCCAAGAGTTTCTCGGCGGCTCATACGGTTGGTATGAGGGTTGCGGATTGCGGGATAGAAGTCGAGGTAGAGCGATATGCGTCCACCTGAGATAGCCTTCTTGCGAAGGAAAACTTTAGTGCATGTATTCATACGCAGTTGGGGTTATTAAAGATTTGAGGACAAAGGTAGCAGGTGCTTCAACGGTGGAATCCGACACCCGATTTTGGCGCAATTCCACCCGTATGCCACCATTATTCCACCGCTCAAATCACAGGTGGAGCAAACAGATTATCAAGCTCTTGCTTGGATATTTTGATTATTCTTCCGATTTTTACTTTCGTAATGCCGTGGGTCTTGATGTAATGGTAGAGTTGGTCGCGTGTCATGTTGAAATGCTCCATCGCTTCCGCCATTGTGTAGTATTCCGGCTCATCAGGCACTGCCGTTCCTTTGGCTATGTCGAAATGCTTTTTGGAATATCGGGCCTCGCACCCGATTTTCTTTTTCGGTATGCGCTCTTTGGACACAAGATTGTAGATTGCGGACAGAGTCATTCCATACCGTTCTTGAATCTCGGCGGCAGTGTACCATTCCGATATGTCCTCTTTTGGCTCTTGACTGGCAAAGAAGCGGTCAATGTGTTGCTTGCTCCAAAGGGTTTTGCCGCGTTGCAGTGTCTTCGGAAAGTTATTTTCTTTCGCTGCCTTGAACAGCCATGAATTGCTGATACCGAATTTTTCCAAAACCTCCTTTGTGGTGTAGAACTCGGTAATGGCTTCTTTCTCTTTCGCAGGACGCAATTCATAGAGATGCGAACCGTCAAACAAAGAATTGAGGCTTTCCCGGCTTATCAGAGTTTTGCCCTTGAATTGAAAACAAGGGATAGAATTAGCCGCGAGATAATTGTAAACACTTCGTCTGCTTACGCCCAATAATCGGGCGCATTGACCGGGTGAGATGAATGGACTTTTATCTAAATTTTGTGGGATATTTGCTTTGGCTTGCTCCTTTGCCACATGTTCCTTTCGCTTGGCATCCTTATAGGCGTGTTCTGCACAACGCTTGGAACAATACCGCGTTGTGCATTTGCGGGCGGTGAAAACAGAATGACACCACTCGCAGGTCTTGGTGATTTCAATAGTGCTACTCATTCGATTTACGCTGTTATTTCTGTTAATATTCTGTTAAAAGTGTGCAAGGGCGTGCAATGGTGTGCAACCATGTGCAAATCATCCACGACCTTACAGTCGAGTTAGCCTCGGTTGAGTGGTGAGATACAACCGAGATACAAAAATGGGCGTAAAATCGAGCAAAAACGATTAAAATCGAGTATTGCGACAACAAAAATGGCACCCCGTAAAGAGTGCCATACTAATAGATTATGCTAAATTGTGATAGTTGGTGATAACTAAGTCACTTTCCGATGCAGAAGCGGGAGAAGATGGTGTGGAGGAGGGTGTCGGTGGTTATGGCGCCGGTGATTGTGCCGAGGTGGTGCAGGGTTTCGCGTATGTCCTGGGCTATGAAGTCGGCTGAGATTCCATTGTCGATGCCTGCTAATGCTTGCCGGAGAGGGGCTTGGGCCTGTAGCAGTGCCTGATAGTGCCGGGCGTTGGTGACGATTAAGTCGGAGTCCGGGTTGTAGCCATCTGTTGCCAGGTTGTGTAGCTTCTCAATAAGCTCCTCAAGCCCTTCGCCTGTGTATGCACTGAATAGAATCGGTTTCATGCATGATGTCATAACTGACTTACACCGATTCTCTGCAGTGGAGGCTGTGATGTGGTGTTGTTCAAAAAGGGGGCTATTATTAATGTCTGACTTGTTTTGAAGCAGTATTATTTTTGATCCGAGGTTGTTGCTGATGAATGTGTCGAGTTCTTGGGTCTGTGGTTGTAGAGGGGAGGTGGGGTCGATAATCCAGATTATTATGCTCGCTTTGGTCATCTGCAATCGGGCGCGCTCGATGCCAAGTTTTTCAACTTTATCGGATGTTGTGCGAAGTCCGGCGGTGTCAATGAAACGATAGAGTATGCCGTCTATTTCTGCCGTGTCTTCAATGATGTCGCGAGTCGTGCCCGGAATGTCACTAACGATTGCTTTGTCATCACTTAGCAAAAGGTTGAGCAAAGACGATTTGCCTGCGTTTGGTATGCCGGCTATGACTACCGGCACTCCGTTTTTCAGAGCCGCCCCGGATGAATAGGAGTTGGCGAGGCGTGTTATTTTTTTCATTATGGCATTCCCGAGTTCGGAAAGTCTTGTCCTGTCGGCAAACTCCACGTCTTCTTCTGAGAAGTCGAGCTCAAGTTCAAGCAGAGATGCAAAATCTACGAGTTTTTCTCGGAGGAGTTCAAGTTCGCGGGAGAATCCTCCGCGTGTCTGGGAAATTGCGAGTTTGTGTGCGGCCCTGGATGAAGAGGCAATAAGGTCGGCTACGCCTTCAGCCTGAGCGAGGTCAAGGCGGCCGTTGATAAATGCTCTCTGAGTGAATTCGCCCGGAGCTGCCGCATATGCGCCTCTGCGAATCAGGTCGGCTATTATTTCTTTCTGAATCCAGCGAGACCCGTGCACAGAGATCTCTACAACATCCTCGCCAGTGAAAGATGCCGGCGCGCGGAAAATTGTTGCTACAGCTTCGTCGAGCAGGTCGCCGGAAGTGGAGTAATACTTTCCGAGATGGGCCGTATGGCTCAAAGCGTCAGTAAGACTTTTACCTTTCCATGCAGAGTCTGCAATTTCGATGGCTTTAGTCCCTGATATTCTGATAACGGCTATGCCTCCGGCTCCCGGAGCAGTAGACACAGCCGTTATTGTACGGTTCATTTCGAATTGTTCCATTCTTTAAACGAGAATGATGATTCCACCGTTTTTTCAAGTTCATCGGGTAGGGCCGGGAAGAAGTCGTAGCCGGTGATTTTTTCAAGTTCGTCAATGCTCATGGCGTAATCCTGCATATTGCCGGGGGAAGTCATGTTGGGATAAACGAAAGCTATTCCACGCGGTTCTTCCACATAAGGGGCGAGCAACACTTTAAAGAATGCTCCCGGCACTCTCACCTTGGCGTTGCCAATTCTGTTTGTGTCGTCGGCCGAATACAGCGGCCCTGCTATAATCATGATTGCGGAGTCTCGTTTTGCCCATTGGCGCTCTTTGTTTTCAAGAGTGTTCCATGCTCCGGCATTAAGTTTATGGTCTTGCGGGCATATGTTTGCCATTACAAAGCAGTCGTTCATAGCCTCAATGCTCCACTTCTGGTCGGCGGCGGGGCACATGTGTCCTCTGTCATAGCCAGAACGGGTGTAGTCTTTTGTGGAGGGACATCCTTCAATATCGGGGTCTGTCCAGAAATTGTCGGTGCGGTCGATGTCATTTTTAACCTCATCCCCCAAAAGCTCCCACGCTACATAGTTAGGAGTCTTGTTGTCTTTGTTGAAAGATACAGTAAATCCTATATATTCTTTTATTTGAGAGTAAAGGTCTTCCGGGAGCGTCACCGTCTCCAGTCCCGGGAAATGTTCTGTCTGGCCTGTATGGTTGTCGTCAGGGAAAGAAGGTGAGTCGTTGTCGCATGAAGAGTTTAGCGACATGATGGCTCCGCACGCCATAAGCGAAATGCTCATGGCCGTAATTAAAGTTCCAAGGCTGCTTAGTCCGGTTCTTTTTCTTTTTGGCATGATTAATAAGTGTTAAATTATGTGTGAATGTCTTCAAAATCATTGCAAAGATAGTAAATAAAGGAGATTCTTGCAATTGGTGGTGGTATTTTGTGATTATGGGAGTAGGTCTTATGTCGGCCATGTAGGTGTCAGCGAAAGTCGGAAGGCAGGGTTTTGAATTTTTCTTTAAATCTTCTGTTAAAGTTATTTGGGTCAGGCATCCCCACCATTGCCTTGATTTCTTTTATTGTCAGGCTGCTCTCTTTTAAAAGGAGGGAAGCTTTGGAAAGGCGTGTGTCTCTAAGATATTCTGCCGGTGACATCCCCTTTAGCTCTTTTATCTTGTTGTAAAGATGAGCCCTGCTTATTTTTAATTTTTCAGAGAGCGTATTAATGTCAAATTCCGGGTCTGCAATGTTATTTTCAATTATTCTGTCGATATTTTCAAGAAACATTTTATCTGATTTCTTTTCGAGCAGGGCAACCTGTGCTTTAACATTTTGAGGAAGAGAATCATTAATCTTTGATGCTTTTATCTTTTTTAATGTCAAGGCAGCCAGCACCTCACAGTTGAATGGCTTAGGCAAAAAATCGTCGGCCTCAGACTTGATGGCTTTAAGAAGGTTTCGGCTGTCGTGGAAATCAGATATCAGTATAATCGGTATTGTCTTAAATTCAGGATTGCATTTCAGATTATTTATCAGGTCATAAGAAATCTGCTCCCTGTTGTCGGTGTCGATTATGATTGCATCAGGACGAGATTCAGAGATTGTGTCGATTACGTTCGCAGTGTCGCATATTGAGGCTGTCATGAATCTGGCCATGCACCTTCTTATTACATCGGCAAGCTGAGTGTCTTTGACAACAATCATCACATAAATGTCTCTATTTATAGGGAAATCCGCCATCTCAGAGATGTCGTGTTTTGTCATCTCTGAAATGTCAGGATGCAATTCTTTGAAATCGGCGAGATTTTCAATTAGTTGCATGAGCTTTTCATTGCTGTTCCTGAGATGCTGTATGTCGGTTCTTGAAAGTTTTGTTTCCGAGGGATATTTAAGTTTTTCGATTATGGAGCGGATCACGGTGAGTGGGGTTCTGAATTCGCGAGTAGCCTGGATAACAAATTCAGTTCTAAATCTCCGATTGTTACGTTCCGTGAGCAGTTCGTTATGTATTTTGATTTTAGTTTTGATGAGGTATGATATATATGCAATGATGGCAAGTGCGAATATCGCATAGGCTGTGTAGGCTCACCATGTTCGCCACCATGGGGAGATTATTGAAAATTTATGAGTGGCGGCGGGCCCTCAAGGCACGTTCCCGAATCTGCATTGGGCTGTGAATTCATAGGTGCCTGGCGGAAGATCTGTGTAAAACAGCCAGCCCTCTTTGAAGGGGGATATCCAACTATTGTCGTAGCCTTTAAGCATGAATCTGAAGGAAAGTGAATCCGCGCATATATCTGGTTCGGAACTACAGAAAAAACGCAAGTTGTTTTGCTTGTGGTTCAGTCGGAGAGAATCGGTCACGTTCTCTCCATATGCCCATATGGAATTCAGATAAGTGCGAGGCCCGGGCGTTGCTATTGCCGCAAGGGTTGCGGCAATAGCCATAAGTATGAGGATTATTGGCGGAGATAAATATGATCTTAGATTTTATCTTAACTCACATGGGTTTGAAGGCACTGTCACTGCAAATGTGGTGGCAGAATCGGGCAAAGTATTGGCCTCATGCCAATTCAAGGTGGAGAAAGAGAGAGGCTGGCAGGAATATACGTCGGTGCTCACTCCTGAATCTACCGACTATAAGGCAACTCTTCAACTTGAGTTTGACAATGCCGGAAAAGGAAGGTTGTGACAATCAACAGGGTGTCGAACGGAGAATCCAACGTAGACCATTATCCCGGTGGAGAGAGCCTTCATCTTGAAAAAGACAAATGGTATAAGGTGAAAGTGGATCTTGGGGAAGGGAACAAGGTGAGCGCTTTTGTCGATGGCAAAAAGGTGTTTGAGCAGATGGCTTCTGCCCCCACCGGACATTACACGGCGGCAGGCTATGACGAGAGCGCAGGTGAGACTGTCATAAAGGTTGTAAACTCCACAAATGAGCCTTATGATGCCACTATCGTGATGAATGCTTCAAAAGTGTTGCCCGAAGGAAAGGCGATAACTCTTAGTGCATCCGATAAAAAGGCGGAAAACAGCATGGAGAATCCTGAAATGACAGTGCATAGGCCTTGAGTATGTGGCATTGGAAGGCCAGAGCTGCGGAGTCGCACAGGTGCTTGAGGGGTTGCAAGCTATATCTTTGATTTTTGCGGAGGCGGCAACAACAGCAAGAGCGATGGAGTCACTACTGAGATGACCATATTCACAGAGAAAGAGAATATGGAAGACATCACTGCAACGGTGAAAGGGTGGGATTTTGTAGACCCTGAGCGCGTGGCATTGCTCGGGTGCAGCCAAGGTGGGCTCGTGGCGTCTTTGACAGCGGCTGCGAATCCTGGAGATTACAAATCGTTGGTGCTGGTTTTTCACGATGGACTGTTTGTGGCTTTGCAACATAATAGACCATAATATAACCAAACATTATGTGAAGAGCGGTGAGGACTTTTGGGAGGAAAAGTTCTTGCCGCTATTTCTTATGTCATAAATTATTAGTAATTTTGTGAAGACTAACATTCAGACAAATGAAATTAGACGATTTGAAAGGGAAAGGATTGCGGGGAGAGCCGGTGAGCCGAGAAGAGGCAGACTGGCTTGCGGCATATCCTGACCTTGATGCCCTTTGCGACGCAGCCAATGAGATAAGCCGCCGATGGCAAGGCAACAATGTAGACTCATGCTCGATAGTGAATGCCCGGAGCGGTCGCTGCGGAGAGGATTGCAAATGGTGTGCCCAGGCATCGCGCCATCATACCGGTTGCGACACCTACAATTTTCTTGACCCTGAAGAGGTGATGAAAGCGGCTTCGGACAATGACCGCGAGGGTATTCGAAAGTTTTCGCTTGTGACGAGCGGTCGCTCAGTGGTGAAAAAAGATCTTGAGGCATTCTGCGAAGTGTTTCGTTCGCTTTCAGAAAACACCGGTCTCCATCTTTGTGCGTCGATGGGCCTTCTCGGGGAGGAAGAAATGAAGATGCTGAAGAAGGCCGGCGTGAGACGCTATCATTGCAACATGGAGACGTCTGACAAGTTTTTCCGCACTCTTTGCACCACACACACTCCCGACGACAAACGGCGCACCATCAGGGCGGCCCGCGCGGCAGGGCTTGAAGTTTGCTCCGGAGGCATAATCGGAATGGGGGAGAGCATGGCCGACAGAATCGATTTTGCATTTGAACTTCTCGATCTTGATGTCGATTCTGTGCCAATCAACATACTAAACCCCATAAAGGGGACTCCTCTTGAAAACACGCCCCTCATTTCGGAGGAAGATATTATCCGCACGGTGGCTTTGTTCCGCTTCATAATGCCCACAAAGTCGCTTCGCTTCGCCGGCGGACGAATGCGCCTTAGCCACAAATCGATGCTCCGCATCATGACAGGAGGCATGAACGGCGTTCTGATGGGCGACATGCTCACCACGGTGAGCAACACAATAGCCGACGACCGCGTATTGTTTCAGGAGGCAGGGATGCAATTCTGAGCCACACGCGCCGATCGGCCAAACCTCAAACCTCATAACCAAATTATTGACTTGTGAAGAGATCTATCTATTCTTATGCTGCCGAGGCGGGATTGCCGGTCGGCCTTTATCTTTCGATTATGTCGGCATGCCTGCTTATGAGTCTGCGCATAGAAGCGTTGCCGATGCTTCTGTTGCCCCTTGCCGCAGGTTTCCCGGTCATGCTGGGGTTTATTATGAGGCGGATATCCCGCGATGAGCCTTCGTATATGAAAATATCTGCTCTGTGGTTAGGCGGCATCTATTCCGTGATATTCGGCACTCTTATATGCTGTCTGCTGTCGGCGTTGTATCTTATGTTTGTAGATCCCGGGTTTATCCATTCATATGTGTGGAGCGCCATAGAGTCGATAGAGAGTTCTCCTATGGCTTCTGAATATGCCGCCACAACGGCATTGATGCGAGAGGCTATGGAAGCCCACATCCTGCCCACCTCCATGGAGTTTGTGATTACGATGGGCTGGTTCACCTGCTTTGCCGGGTCGATGCTGTCGTTGCTTCTTGCAGTGGTGATAGTGAAATGGGGCAAGAGAAATCCGCAGCGTATGCCGGGATGAAAGCGTTGCCCAGAGGGCGATTTTGAAGCGGCAGTTGCCAAAAAAACAAATAATATGGGGAGTGTGAATATTTTTTTGTAAATTCGCACTTGAAACAAACCATTGTCATCTTGATAAAGATGGATATATCAGTAGTTATACCATTATATAACGAGGAGGAATCGCTCCCCGAGCTTTCCGCATGGATAGAAAGAGTGATGCAAGCCAACGGATTCACCTACGAGGTTATATTTGTAGACGACGGGTCGACCGACCGTTCGCTTGAAGTGATACGCGGCCTTGCCGCCGGGAATCCAAATATTCATGCAGTGTCGTTCTCCCGGAATTACGGCAAGTCCCCGGCACTCAACACCGGGTTCCGGCGTGCCAAGGGGGATGTGGTCATCACGATGGATGCCGACCTCCAGGACAGCCCCGACGAGATTCCGGAGCTTTACCGCATGATTACGCGCGATGGCTACGACCTTGTGTCGGGCTGGAAGAAAAAGCGTTATGACCCATTGTCGAAAACGATACCGACCAAACTGTTTAACGCCACTGCCCGCAAGGTGAGCGGCATAAAGAATCTTCATGACTTTAATTGCGGGCTCAAGGCATATCGCAACGCAGTGGTGAAGCATATAGAGGTGTATGGCGACATGCACCGCTATATACCGTATCTTGCTAAAAATGCGGGCTATCGCAAGATAGGGGAGAAGGTGGTGCAGCATCAGGCCCGTAAGTATGGACGCACAAAATTCGGCCTTGACCGTTTTATCAACGGCTATCTCGATCTTGGCACGTTGTGGTTTCAGTCTAAGTTCGGTGTCAAGCCGATGCACATATTCGGGCTTATGGGTTCGCTTATGTTTCTGATCGGTTTCCTGGCAGTGCTTGTGGTGCTCGTCTTGAAGATAGTGAGCATGAACAGCGACACCTATCATTTCTATCTCACAAAATCGGTTTATTTCTATTTATCGTTGGCATCGATGATAATGGGCCTGCAGTTTTTCCTGTCAGGATTTATCGGAGAGCTTATAATCAGAAATTCTCCTGAGCGCAACACCTATCTTATCGCCGAAGAGATTTAACGGCGGCTGAATAGGTCAAGTATCAATGTCTAATTAAAAAGATTTGAAAGCGAAGACAAGACATATTCTCCGTGTGGCCGGGAGGCTGTTGACGCCGATGGGGATGGCTGCGGTAATCATTGCCGGGGCTTGCACGAACGACGAATGCTATGAGAACAAGAATTCTCTACCTTTGGCAGGGTTCTACAGTTCGGATTCACACCCGGCCTCGATATCGCTTGACTCGATATCGATAATAGGAATAGGCGCTCCGGGCGATAGTGTGCTGCATGACTCCGTGAGCGGATTGAGCCAGTCTTATCTTCCATTCCGCATCGACCAGGGGGAGACGGTGTATGAGATAAAGTATCTTTCGGGAATGCTCGGAAGATATCGCATAGCCGACACAATCACATTTAACTACGAGATTGTGCCATGGTTTGTGTCGTCGGCTTGCGGGGCGGTGTATGATTACAAAATCACATCGATCGAGACAACGCATAATATAATAGATTCCGTAGTCTGCCCCATGGGCGTGATAGACAACACTAATGCCGAGAACTTGAGAATTTATTTCCGTGTGGCTACAAAGGAAGAGGGGGAATGACATGAATATATTCAGGAAGATTTCGGTTGCAGCCGCTGTTGCGGCGGTGATGGCATCGGCCACGGCGGCGAGCGCACAGAAGAAGATAACACCTGTGGACACTGACCCCACTAAGCCTCCTCAGCCTGTGCTTCATTACTATGACAAGCATGGAAACCCGCTTGAGGAGCCGGTGTTGTTTCTTGCAGACCTCGACACGGTGACTAATGTTAAATCAGGGCCTGTGTATCCTCTTTTGCAGTCGGCGAGCATAGGTGTGAATTTTTTTGACGGCGTAATGTTGCTTGCAGGTCAGAAACATGCAAGTTTCGATGTCTGGGCTTCGCTGTCGCTTCACAACTGGTTTGAGCCAGTGGTGGAGTTTGGCGTGGGTTTTGCCGACAACAAGCCGGAGGAAGGGAATTTCCATTACAAGGGTAAGCCGTCGTTTTATGGCAAGATAGGGTTGAATTATAACTTCTTGTATAAAAGCAATCCCGACTATCAGGTTTATCTTGGCTTGCGTGGAGGTTACACGTCATTTAAATATGATATAACCGACATCACGATTAACTCATCATATTGGGGGCAGAGCAACACATTTTCCATACTCAATCAGAGTGCTCATGCGTTATATGGCGAGGTGTTGGCCGGAATCAAGGTGAAGATATGGAAAGAATTGTCGATGGGGTGGAATTTTCGCTACAAGTTTAAGTTCAACAGCAGTAACGGAGCAAATTCAACGCCGTGGTTCATACCCGGCTATGGCACAAAATCACCCTTGTCGGCTTCGTTTTCGCTGATTTATACGCTTCCGCTTTCAAAACCGAAAGTAGCGGAAGATGACAATGCAGGGGAGTATGGAAAGGAGATTCCCGCTGACAAATAAGTAGAATCGGGATAGTAAATTAAAAAGATGGAGGCATAACACCGCTCACGGTGTTATGCCTCCATCTTTTTGTAATCGGGTTTGTATGATGGTCTTATTTCATGATTTATGCGTATGTCATGAGGGGAGAAGAGAGGGCCGGGGTAATGTCAGCGCTCGGCGCGCATAGGGTTGTTGAGGAAATCTGCGTAGGCGAGGCGTATGCCGTCGGGAAGCTCTGTGGAGTAGGTCCATCCAAGGCGGGTGGCTTTGCTCACGTCGAGGAGCTTGCGCGGAGTGCCGTTAGGGCGTGAGGTGTCCCAGAGAATCTTTCCGGTGTAGCCCACGATGTCGGCAACCATCTCGGTCAGCTCCTTTATGGACAGCTCTTTGCCGGTGCCGGCGTTGACTGTTTCATTGCCGGAGTAGTTGTTCATGAGGAACACGCACAGGTTTGCAAGGTCGTCTACATAGAGGAACTCACGGAGCGGCGAGCCGTCTCCCCAGCATGTCACAGACTCTGCGCCTGACTCCTTGGCCTCGTGGAAGCGGCGAATGAGAGCCGGGAGCACATGGCTGTGCTCGAGATGGTAATTGTCGTTGGGGCCATAGAGGTTTGTAGGCATTACCGAGATATAGTCGGTGCCATACTGGCGGTTAAGGTATTCGCAATACTTTAGTCCGGAGATTTTAGCGAGGGCGTATGCCTCGTTTGTCTTCTCAAGCTCGGATGTGAGCAGGCAAGACTCCGGCATAGGCTGTGGGGCCATGCGCGGATAGATGCATGAAGAGCCGAGGAACTCGAGTTTGCGGCACCCGTTTTTCCATGCCGCGTTGATAACGTTCATCTCCAGCATCATGTTGTCATACATGAAGTCGGCCAGCGCTGAAGAGTTGGCGATGATGCCTCCCACCTTTGCAGCCGCGAGGAACACATATTCCGGTTTTTCAGCCGCAAAAAAGTCATTCACGGCCTGCTGGTTGATGAGGTCGAGCTCAGCATGTGTGCGGGTTATGATGTTTTCATATCCCTGTCTTTTCAGTTCCCTCACGATGGCAGAGCCCACCATTCCCCGGTGGCCCGCCACATATATCTTTGAATTCTTATCCATTGTAGTTGTTGGTAATTATTTGTCAGTTTTAGAGAGCTTAGAACCCTCGACGTCGAATCCTTACAGGAATCGAGCCCTCCGGCTGCTCTCTGACCACGAGAAGGAGATGCCCGCCGCCGCCGGCCCCGAGCATTTTCCATGCCAGTGCCTTGTCTCTCCACATGTCGATGTGTTCTGCCACCCCCGGCTGCATCATTGCCGGGAACATAGCCACCTGGGCGTTGAAAGAATCAGTGAACGCCAAGGCAAAGTCTTCGAGATCGCGGTTCATGATCGCATCCCAGCATCGCGAGGCGGCCTCGGTGAGGGCTTTCACCTTTTGCGGCGTGATGTCGCTGCCTTCCAGCACCGTGCATCCCGGCCTGCGCGGGAACATGGGCACAAGACACAGGTGGCTCTCGAGCCATGAGAGAATCTCTTCATCGTGGCATGACTCAATCACGTCAGGCCAGTATCGGCCATCGTAATAATGGCGCGTAAGCCCCGACATGCAAATTCCGATAGCGTCTTGCGCGCCCGACACGTGACCTTCATTCTCCGGGTTGTTCTCGAAGCAGAACAGCAGCCTCGCCAGCATCTCCTCGTTATAGTCGGGGAGCTCATACGGCCATATCTTTTTAGCGGCATTGCGTGTTGATGTCGACATGCCGCCACGCTCCATGAACTCATGATTTGGCTCGATAGAGGCGGTTATGGCCCATCCGGGTCCCAGGTGCGACACATAAGGCTGGTCTATCCAGGTGCCGGCGATGTCAATCCTGTAGGGGAGATGCGATTTCACCTCCTTGCGCAGCGAAGTTGTGGATCGCGCCAGTAGCCCGGCGTCAGGCTCTCGTTCAAGCACCACATATTCTATGCCCCTCTCTTTGCAGAACTCTCTCTTCTCGTCGCTTCCGCCGTCGGAGTTCACCACAAAAATATCAGGCTTTACCCGGTCGACAGTGTCAATAAAGTCCATCATCCCTGAGCCGGCATTTATGAAAGCGTCCGTCACATAACGTATAGCCTTCACCATGTATAGCCGTTCTTTTTCGGAATAAACCGTTTTACGTTTCTTAAGATTCTCTATTGTAGAGTCAGATCCTATCCCGACGTATAGGTCGCCATATTTTGAAGCCTCCTTGAAAAACGCCACATGCCCGGAGTGGAGCATGTCGTAGCATCCGGAGACAAACACCTTCTTTCTCTGATTATCCATTGTGATTAAGGGTTTGAAATGCCGCATCCTCTTTCACTTCTCGCTTTTGCAGTTCTCATAATAATGCCGGCGGCATAAGCAAGAACCACGGCGAAACAAAGCAGAGGCACTGCGAAAGAATATGAAATGCCACACACGTCAGACACCAGCGCCTGAAGCGGGGTTAGCAGCGCTCCGCCGAGTATGGCCATGATAAGTCCGGAGGCCGCAATCTTTGCAGAGTCGCCCCCGATTCCATTGAGGGCTATGCCGTAGATTGTGGGAAACATCAGCGACATGCATGCCGATATGGCCACAAGCGCGACAATTGCAGCCGGCCCGGTGCTGAAGATCACTACAGAAGTGCAAGCGATAGCCATGACAGAGGCCGCGGCAAGAAGCCTGACCGGCTTGATGTAGGCCATGAGCCATGTGAAGAGGAATCTGAAGAGAGTGAACGCCAATATTGAATAAAGAAAAACCATCGACGCGTCTTTCTCAAGCACATTGAGCTGCGCCATTGTGAGCCTGATGGTGAAAGACCACACGCCGGTCTGCACCCCCACATAAAAAAACTGTGCGATCACGCCATATCTATATCTGCGGTTGCCCCAGAGACGGCGGATGGTTGATTTTATGTCAAGAGGGGAGGAGTGATCTTTTTCGCCCGGCATTTTAATGAAGGCAATCGTGGCAAGAAGAGCGAGGAGAATAACCCCTATGAGCATGTATGTGCCTGAGATTGCGTCAAGCTCGCGGTGTTGCAAGGCGTTAAGCGCATCTGTGCTCATGCCGGCTCTTTCGGCCGCTCCTGCCTCCGACAGTTCAGAGAGGATGAAATGCCGGCTGAGGAGAATTCCCGCCACAGCTCCCACGGGGTTGAGCGTCTGCGCCACGTTGAGGCGTCGTGTGGCAGAGTCTTGCGGCCCCATCGAAATGACGTAGGGGTTGGCGGTTGTCTCAAGCACTGCGCACCCCCCGGCCATCACATAGATGGCAAACAGGAAAAACGGGTAGGAGGCCGCGTTGCCGGCAGGGAAGAAGAGCATTGTGCCGGCCGCGTAGAGCGAAAGCCCGAGGAGGATTCCCGCCTTGTAAGAATAGCGCCTTATGAACATGGCCGCAGGGAGGGCAAAACAGAAATAGGCTCCGAAGAATGCAAACTGCACAAGAGATGTCTGAAGGTCAGACATCGACATTATTCTCTTGAAAGCGGCAAGCAAGGTGTCGTTCATATTGTTTGCCACGCCCCAGAGGAGGAACAGCGCCGACACAAGCATGAACGGCAGCGCCGGGCCCTTGATATTGAATTTGCCCATTAGAACTTTAGAGTCACTTCAGTTCAAACACTTTCTCCAACGTTTTCCATTTCTCGGCAGAAGTGTCGCCCGGGCGGCATTGCTGGAATCCGGCCACATATCGCTCCCATTCGGCCTGCCGCGGCAGGCCGACGAGCAGCGACATGGCTTTGTCAACATCCAGTCCGTCCGGGGCCTCCATAACCATTACAGCCTGACAGCCGAGTAGATATATCTCCATCGACGAAATGCCCACGGAGCGAATGCCCTCGGCAATTTCCGGCCATATTTCATCGTGCGCCTTCCGATAGAGGGCGATAGATTCGGCATCGTCTGCCAACATTAGAGTCTTTACAAATCGTTGCATAATCACTTCTGATAGTTGCTTGTGTGCAAATTTAAGGAAAATTTGTGAGATAATATATTTCTTAAAAAGAAAAGGTTCTAAGACAGTATTTATGATATTATAAAAAAAGAGGTTTGACATTCCTTTCGGAGTGCCAAACCTCTTAAGCCCGGATGC
>ERZ778503.1333-NODE-1333-length-17491-cov-14.970521_pt1 | contig 17491 bp, 13 predicted proteins | sample MGYA00510047_ERZ778503 | MGnify/ENA primary metagenome ERZ778503 (study PRJEB29527, sample SAMN07138965) | mouse gut metagenome | material: feces | host: mouse | place: China:Nanjing | collected 2016-01-25 ... | reverse complement strand
AGGGGTCAGATCAACTTTGGCCGCAGGGGTCATCCGCGCCTGGGTTTTCCACTCAGCTAAGCAAGTGTTCAAATTTAACCGATAGCAATTGAAAGAAAATCTTTTATGCAATCTGCGGGCTTATTTTTCAGTCGATTTCGGCGCCTTATACTGTGAGGCCACTTCGTAGACTCTCTCGTATATGCGACGGTCGGCATCGGTCAGTGTCAGTCCGCGCCGCCCCATCACCCGCTCTGCGATCTGGTAGAATTTCTTCAACGGCACATCTGTCATACCGCCGGCCGGCGACCCTTCCTGAAACGAAGGGACGAACACTCTTGGGAATCCGGCTCCATGCAGATTGACTCCCACTCCCACCACCGTGGCTGTATTGAACATGCAGTTGATTCCGGCCTTACTGTGGTCGGCCATTATCAGACCGCAGAACTGCAGATCGGTGCGCATAAACGTATGGCGCGGATAATTCCAAAGGCGTATCTTGGAATAGTCGTTCTTCAGATTCGAGGCATTTACTCCGGCGCCAAGATTGCACCACTCCCCCACTACAGCATTGCCAAGATAGCCGTCATGAGCCTTATTGCTGTAGCCGAATATCACGGCATTCTGCACCTCTCCTCCTATCTTGCAATAAGGACCGAAAGTAGTGCCGCCGTAAATCCTTGCCCCCATCTTCACCTGCGCCCGTGCGCACAGGGCCAGAGGACCGCGCAGACATGCGCCTTCCATCACCACCGCATCGCGCCCGATATACACCGGGCCTTCCTTGACGTTGATTGTGGCGCCATCCATCACCGCACCCTCCTCGATGAAAATCATTGGATTTCCCAGGTCGTCCACAGACCTGCCTATCACACGATTGCTTTCATCCAAAGGAGCCGACACTCGCCCAGCCGTCAGACGACGGTATTCACGCCGCAGAGCCTCGGCATTCTCCAGAAATATATCATACGGGAAATGCAGTATCCTTGCCGACTCCTGCGGAATGACCACTGTCGATGCAAAACCACCGGCCTCCAGACCGGCTTCACTTCCACGGTAGGCCACTACCTCATCGCCGCACACTGCCGCCTCTCCGGGCTTCAGTGACTCAAGCAACGCGACCGTCTCCTCGCGCGGCATCAGATTGCCTGCCACGAAGAGCAAATCATCGGCATCTGCCGGAGGCATGCCGAATTTATCACGCTGAAACCACACCGGACGGTAGAAATACTCTCCCGGCATTATCTCCTCCCACTGCTCGCGCAGCGTTCGGATACCGACACGGAATGCCGCCACCGGACGCGTATACGACATCGGCAACATATCGGCATGCACACTCTCCGTATCGAATAAGACTATCTGACGCATCATTTGCTATATTAAAGTCTGTTAGAATCTTATCTATCCTTCAGTCCGTTAACGGTCAGGCGGCATCCGCAAGCGGGCATGGCCGACACTCCGGCCTCCCTCTGACCAATCCTGATTGAAAAGATTTTGCAAATATAATGAAGTTTGACGGATTCAATGCCATCCCCGTCAAATTTTCTTAAAAAAACCTCCACTCCCCATATCTCAACGCCTCCCCCACGCCAATATACTCTACCCCACCCTACTACATCACCCACCCCCCTGCATATTTGTTAAGCGAGATGATGATGATGAGGAGGAGGGGACTAACAAAGCAAACGCACACTTTCCCAAGTATGCGTTTGCCAAACCACTAACTTACAAATATATCACTAAATCATCTTTTCACTTTCCGAAGCTTACGCTAACACGTATTTGATACTTCGGAAATGCATACCTTGTAAAAATGGGAGAGAGCAGAGCTTCCTTGCCAAAACTCCTGCATATCATCACGACAGTCACGCTCCTCCCATTAAAATCGGTCATATCTCACGGAGCTCCAGGCTCCATGAGTTGCAATGACAATGCAAATATAATGACTTTGCAGTTCTCTTACAAATCCCAATTCCTTTTTTACCCCCCCTCGGCGAAAATTCGACAAATATTATCCGATTATGACCAATTTTTAATTCCCGATTATCACTGATTTCATATCAAAAACTGAAAACTCGCACACTTTTCGCCCCCGCCGCCGGCACTCTGCGACGCGTCCTCAACCCTTTATCCATGCGGCCCCGCACGACACGCCGGCATAAAACTATATCACGCCTCGGGCGTTTTTACTAAAAAAACTTTCTAATTCGGATTAATCTCACTACATTTGCCATCCGAAGAGGATTGACACCGGGTTTCCACCCTGGCAGAAGCCCGCCCGGCCCCTCCTCACCAGCATGAAGACACAACATCATCTTAATATGGAAAAAAAGAATCTCACCTATCTCGCCAACCTGCGCGAGGCCATGAAGCAACACGGCATTGACGCCTGTGTCATCACCGGAACAGACCCCCACCAATCGGAAATTCCACCTCATCACTGGAGAGGCCGCGAATGGCTCACGGGATTTGAATCCTCCAACGGCACCAACGGCACAGCCGTCGTCACTGCAGACAACGCCCTCGTATGGACAGACTCCCGCTATTTCCTCCAGGCTGAAGAGCAGCTTCAGGGCACAGGTTTCCGCATGATGAAAGAAGACGGACCGGATGCTGTCGACCTCGTCGACTGGCTCACCGAACATACTCATACCGGACAGACCGTCGGAATCGACGGAATGACATTCTCGATATCATTCGCACAGCGCATACAGCAGCAACTGGCCGACAACGGCGTAAAACTCGACACCGACTTCCCGCAGTTTGACTACATTTACCCCGACCGTCCGGAGCGCCCCAAAAACAGGCTCTTCGTACACGATGAGAACATCGTCGGCGAATCTGTCGACAGCAAAGCCACCCGCATCCTCGAAGCCGTGAAAAGCGAACTGGCCAACGCGGTGATGCTGTCAGCCCTCGACGACATAGCATGGGCCACCAATCTCCGCACGTCGGGCGACATCACTTACTCCCCGATTTTCGTAAGCTACCTTTACCTCGACGAGTCCGGCCGCCGCGTACTCTTTGTAGATGCCGACAAGCTCACACCCGAAGTGACGGCACATCTCGACAAATACCATATCGAAGTGCGCCCCTACGACGATGTGCTGTCATTTGTAGAATCTCTGCCCAAAGAAACACGCCTGCTCATCGACCCCGAAAAGACCTCGCGCGGTCTTTACGACCACATCGAATGTTCCACCGTATTCGGAGGAGCGGCTGTGGCACGCCTGAAGAGCATCAAAAACTCCACTATGATTGCCAATCTCCACACTGCCATGGAGAAGGATGGTGTGGCGCTGACTCGATTCTTCATGATGGTCGAAAAGGAATACCCCGCCGGCACTCTCACAGAAGTCGAACTCGGGAAGCGACTCCGCGCTCTGCGTCTGGCCGACCCATCCTGCGTCGACGAAAGCTTCGCCGCAATCATCGGATGGAACGGACACGGCGCAATCGTGCACTATGAAGCCACTCCCGAGACCGATGCCGCCATCACCGGACAAGGACTTCTGCTCGTCGACAGCGGCGGCCAATACACTTTCGGCACCACCGACATCACACGCACCATCGCTCTGGGCGAAGCCACTCCCGCGCAGCGCCACGATTTCACCCTCGTCATGAAAGGACACATCGCCCTGGCCCGGGCCATATTCCCGGAAGGCACACGCGGCGCACAGCTTGACGTGCTCGCCCGACAGTTCCTCTGGGCCGAAGGAAAAGCTTACTATCACGGCACCGGACACGGAGTCGGATTCTTCATCAACTGCCACGAAGGGCCTCAGAACATACGCCTCAACGAGAACCCCACTCCTCTGCAGCCCGGTATGATCACAAGCAACGAGCCCGGCCTCTATCTCGCCGACAGATACGGCATACGCTGCGAAAACCTCATCGTCACCGAGCCTTGGAAAGAGACCGAATTCGGCCGCTTCTTCCACTTCGAAGTGATGACACTCTTCCCATTCGACATCAACCTCTTCGACACCGCCATCATGACCGACGAAGAGATCGAATGGGTCAACGACTACCACGCTATGGTACGCTCACGCCTCATACCGCTCCTATCGCCGGAAGAGGCTGCATGGATGGCCGAAAAGACACGTCCTCTCACAAGATAAGTACATATTCCGTCAACATAAAAACCATAAAATGGCTATCATACAATCAGTGCGGGGATTCTCCCCGATTATCGGCCAAGGCACATTCCTGGCCGAAAACGCCGTAGTGGTTGGCGACGTCACAATGGGACGCGACTGCTCCGTATGGTTCTCTACCGTGCTGCGCGGCGACGTCAACACTATCACAATCGGCGACCGCGTCAACATTCAGGACGGCAGCGTGCTGCACACGCTATATCAGAAATCCACCATCGAAATCGGCAATGATGTCTCAATAGGCCACAACGTAGTCATACACGGAGCCAAAATCCACGACTATGCTCTCATCGGAATGGGAGCAATCGTGATGGACGACGCCGAGGTCGGCGAAGGGGCCCTCGTGGCTGCCGGTTCGGTCGTGCTCAGCCGCACCAAAATCGGCGCCCATGAACTCTGGGGAGGATGTCCGGCTAAATTCATCAAGATGGTAGAGCCCGAAAAGGCCAAAGAGATGAACGTAAAAATCGCAAAAAACTATCTGATGTACTCCCGCTGGTACACCAATCCGGCCGAACAGGCCGCAATCCGTCAGGATGTGCCATCCGTCGAAGAGCGATTACTCAACGCCGACAATCCCGACTGACACACCTGCCCGCGCACTTATCGCCCATCGGTCAGAACCCATATATCCTCCGGCCGACGCCCCAAATCCCCCTCCGGAGTGTCTCCGGAAGGGGATTCCAACATGAAAAAGGCTAAAAATCATACACGAAGATGATTTTTTCCCCGAAAAATTTTGTCAAAACAATTGAATTGCATAATTTTGCACTCGCGTTGTGTACCCGGACCATACCGCGCGCGCAAAGCATCCCAACAAGCAAATCAATTAAACAAGAAAAATGATAATCGTACAAGTTAAAGAAGGCGAAAACATTGAGAGAGCTCTCAAGAAATTCAAACGCAAATTTGAAAGAACCGGTATTGTAAAGGAACTCCGCAGCCGTCAGGCTTTCGAGAAGCCCAGCGTGGCCAACCGTAAGAAAATGATGAAAGCTGTCTACGTACAGCAGCTGCGTCAGGAGGCCGAGCAGTAATCCGGCGTATATCGCCATCTCGGCGCGAACTGAAATTTTTCTCAAAGCCATAAAGGTCGGTGTGGGCAATCTGCGGATTTCCCATGCCGATTTTTATTTCACACCCCCTCCTCCTCTCGACATCGCCATATCACACACACCTTCATGCTCCGCCCCATGCCAACCGACGACTTCCTAAGCTACCTCCGCTACGAACTATACCGCTCCGAGCACACCGTAGCCGCCTATCGGCGCGACCTGCAGCAATTCATCGCATTCTTCTGCGCCGACCCGTCGGCTGAATTCATCCCGGCCGAAGTCTCCACTCAGGATGTGAGGCGCTGGCTCGCACACCTCGCCGACTCTGGCGAGGCCCCGGCATCTCTGCGACGCAAGACTCAGAGCCTTCGCGCATTCTTCCGGTTCCTCTGCCGCCGACATATCCTGAAATCCAACCCAGCCGCCGACATCGTGCTCGCCAAACTCCCCAAACCGCTGCCCGACTTTGTGCGCGATGCCGACATGGAACGTCTGCTCGCCCCCATCCCTCCGGACGCGACACTCATCGAACATCGCGACCACCTCATACTACATCTCTTATACGCCACCGGACTCCGCAGATCCGAGATTCTCAGCCTCACCGACGCCTCATTCAGCCACAGCGGACGCGAACTACGCGTCATCGGCAAAGGCAACAAGGAGAGGGTTGTGCCCATAGCCGACCAACTGGCCCGCGAAATCTCCAACTGGCAGGCCGTCCGCGATGACGCATATCCCGACCTGCCGTCGCCACGTCCCATAATAGCCACAATGCACGGCCATATGTCGGCCCCTAACCTCGAACTCATCATCAAACGCCTGCTGCGCGACGAACGCGCAGGACGCAAAAGCCCCCACACCCTCCGCCACACATTCGCCACTGCCATGCTCAATGGCGGCGCCGACCTCAACAGCGTGCGTGCCATCCTCGGACATGCATCCCTGGCCACCACCCAGATCTACACACACCTACAGACCTCCGACCTGCAGCGCACCTACGCCGCAGCTCATCCGCGCGCCCACTCCACAGAAGATTCCGACCACAAGGGATAACACCTGCTACCGCTTCCCGTCACTCCAATCCACATAAGTCACATAAGCCACATCGCCGCCCGTCAGTCACGGTGCCGTTACGCCAGGCGTACGATTCCGGACTCCTCCCGGATCCCGCTGTCCGATATCGGACAAAACAACATCCGATTCCGTCAAAAACCACACCGACAACGAGATTTTACTATCAAAATTTTGCATCAAATCAAATTTTACATTACTTTTGCAGCATCTATCATCTTCAAACATCAATACATTCCACTATGACCCGATACCGTCTTTACTCCATAATAATCCCTGCCATACTTACCTTAGGTACGGCTATCAGCCACCCGATACCCGCTGCCGCCGACACCACCCCATCATCTGCCGCAGAAGCACCCGAAGCACCACCCGAAGCACCACGCCCTGATGCCGCAGCCGAATCCGACTCACTGCTCTACGACACCACTCTCGATGACTTAGTGGTCACAGCCCGCGTAAAACTCATACAGAACGACGGCGCAAAACTCACCTACAACGTAAGCGAAGACCCTGAAGCAAAAACCAACAGCACACTCGAGATACTCCGCAAAGTGCCCGGAGTCACCGTCGATGCCGAAGAAAACATCAAGGTCAACGGTCAGTCAAGTTTCAAGATATTCCTCAACGGCAAGGAAGACCCCATGCTTAGCGGCGACATCAAGACAATCCTCAAATCGATGCCCGCCTCCACGATACAGAAAATCGAAGTCATCTCCGAACCCGGCGCAAAATACGAGGCCGAAGGCACAGGCGGGATACTCAACATCGTCACCGAGACACGTCAGTCGCTCGAAGGGTATCTGGCAAATGTAGGCCTTTACGGCAACTCCGCCGCCCTGGGCGGATACCTCTACGGACGCGCCAAGGCCGGAAAAGTCACCGCAAGCGCCGACCTGTCGTACCAGAACCAGTTTATCACCGCCGGCAACCACTACATCTCCTTTACCGAAACCCTCAACTACGCCGACCCGGCCCAATACCGCCGCACCACCGATGGCTCGGGGCTAAACACCGGCGACTACCTCGGAGGAAGCTTCAACCTCTCGTGGGAACCCGATACACTCAACCTCTTCACCGTCAACTTCAGCGGCCGGCGCAACGGTTTCAAATCCGATGCCTCCGAGCGCATGGAGATGACCGACATAGCCGGCACCCCGGTATGGCACCTCGACCGCATCTACGACACACACTACAGCATGGACGGCCTCTCAGCCATGCTATCATACCAGCGCACATTCGGCCGCACCGACCATACACTCGTATCCTCATACTCCTACAATCACTCCGGCGACTCCAACGACTCCTACATCCACTACGACGATGTGGTGAATTACCCCGACATCGACTACACTTGGAGCGCCAACCAGCGCCAGTCAGACCAGGACTCCCACATTTTCCAGATTGACTACACCAACATCTTCTCCCCACGCCATCTGCTCGAAGCCGGAGGGAAGGCCAACCTGCGCCGCGCCTCATCCGACTACGTTCCCCTCTACGGCCAGGCCCGCACCGAACTGACACCCGACCAATCCGCACGCGTCGACATGAACCAGTATGACGACATAGCGGCACTCTACGCCTCCTACACAGGCACCTACGGCTCATGGAACATCCGCACCGGCCTGCGCTACGAATACACCCACCGTGGCATCGACTACCGCATCGCCCCGGCCGGATACTCCGACTTCTCCAACCATTACAACGACTGGGTGCCCAACGCATCGGTAAGTTACAGTTGGCCTACGGCCCAGAACCTGCGCGCCGCCTACCAGATGCGCATCTCGCGCCCCGGCATTAGTGTGCTCAACCCATACCGCAACACGCTGACTCCAGGCTCCGTATCCTACGGCAATCCCGACCTGCGCAGCGAAAAGAGCCACAACATCTCACTGGCCTACTCCAACTACGGCCACGCACTCACTGGCTCACTGAAAGCCACCTACCACTTCTCACACAACTCCGTGACCGACGTGATATTCTCAACGCCCGACCTGCCCGGAGTCATCCAGACCACCTATGCCAACGTAGGGCGCTACAACAACCTCCAGTTTGACCTCAGCCTTAACTGGAGCGTCACACAGGCCCTCAACCTCGGCCTATGGCTCAACGAGACCTACACCAACATCAAGGCCGAATCCGGGCTCCTCAAGGCCAGCCGCGCACACTGGAGCACATCGCTCAACGCCAACGCCGACTATACCTTCCCCTGCCGTCTGCGCCTCAGCCTCTACGGCGGATACGGCTCGCCGTGGGTCGACCTCCAGTCGACCGGCACCTCCTGGTACTACTACTCCATTGGCCTGGGACGCTCTTTCCTGCGCGACGACCGCCTCAGCGTCAACATCAGCCTCAACACACTCTTCCCCACCCACCGCTCCTACAGCTGGAGCCAGGAGTCGGAGAGCGCTTACGCCTCCTCCACATCGCGCTACCGCCAGTGGAGCTTCGGCATCAACGTGTCTTGGCGATTCGGCGGACTCAGCGCCGATGTAAAGCGCACAGCATCACGCATCGAGGAGGAATCCACCACCTCCGGCACCAACTCCAACAAAAAATAAAAAGTCCGAATAAACCGGAAACCAAAATTTTTTGTTATCTTTGCATCACAGAGACTCTCCTCCATAATCCTAACCCTTTAAAAACCCAATGCGCCATGGTAGCTAAAATCAACGCCGTCCATTTCGACATTTCAGAACGCCTGGAGAGCTTCATCAATAAGAAAGTTGACAAACTTTTCCGCCGATTCGACTTCATCGCCGAGACTGAAGTGACTCTCAAGGTGGTAAAGCCTGAGTCTGCATGCAACAAGGAGGCTCAGATCAAACTCCACGTGCCCTCCACTCCCGAGGTATTCGCCTCCAAGACCTGCGACACCTTTGAAGAAGCCATCGACCTCTGCATCGAAGCCCTCGAGCGCCAGCTTGAAAAAATCAAAGAAAAGAAATAACCTCTCCTAAAGCGACACCACACAGATGCCGCGGGAGGAGTCTTGATTTCCGCCCGCGGCATTTATGCATATCTCAGCCCCATCTCCGTCAAACCTATCCTGCAACATCAAAAATATGTCACCCCTCGACAACGTCAGAATCCTCGAGTTCCCGAAAGTGTGCGACCCAAGAGGCAATCTATCCTTCATCGAAGAGGCCATACATGTGCCATTCGCAATCAAAAGGGTATTCTACATATATGATGTGCCGGGAGGAGCCTCGCGCGGCGGGCATGCCCACCGACGCAACCGCCAGGTTCTGATTTGCCTCAACGGCTCGATGGACCTCCATCTCACCGACGGACATACCGAAAAGGTAATCACCCTCAACCGCGCCCACAACGGCGTGCTGATTCCTCCGGGCGTATGGGACAGTATGCACAATTTCTCCTCCGGGACTGTCCTGCTTGTGGTATGCTCCGAATACTACGATGAAGACGACTACATACGCGACTATCCCCGATTTCTGGAGTATGTGGAACAGAATTATTTCTCATCCTGAATCATTCCCCACTATTTTCCCCCCGCGACACCATGCCGACCTCAAATCAGCATATCCCTTTCCTTGACCTCAGGGAAAGCAACGCCGAATGTTCCGGCCGTCTCATCGAGGCGGCCGCGCGTGTGATTGAATCCGGACGCTTTTTAGGGGGCGACGAAACCCGCCTCTTCGAGCAGGAACTCGCCGGCTTCTGCGGAAGTCCCTGCTGCATCGGAGTGAGCAACGGACTCGATGCCATACGCCTGATACTCCGCGCCTGGATGCAGACCGGACGCCTGAACTCCGGCGACGAGGTGATTGTGGCCGCCAACACATATATCGCCTCCATTCTCCCGATAATAGAGCTTAGACTATCGCCGGTGCTCGCTCCGCCATCGCCGGTCGACTTCAATCTCGACTTCTCACGAGTGGAGGAGTTTATCACCCCAGCCACCCGGGCTGTGATGCTCGTGCATCTCTACGGCTCTCCTTGCTGGGACGCCGAAGTATGCCGACGTCTGCACGACCGCGGAATCCTGCTGATTGAAGACAATGCACAGGCCATCGGCGCACACGCGTCAGCTCCCGGCATCTACGGTAGCCATCTCACCGGAGCCCTGGGCGATGCAGCTGCAATCAGCTTCTACCCCACCAAAAACCTCGGAGCTCTGGGCGACGGCGGAGCCGTGCTGACCCACGACCCGGAGCTGGCCTCCACCATACGTGCACTGGCCAACTATGGAGCCGACCGACGCTATCACAACATACACACCGGCTACAACAACCGGCTCGACGAGATTCAGGCCGCATTCCTGCGCGTAAAGCTCCCCATGCTCGATGCAGAGAATGCCCGCCGGGCACAAATAGCCGCTACCTACGACCGGCTCATTCGGAATCCATTCGTAAAACGCCCCGCAATACTGTCAGGATCACGCCAGGTGTGGCATCAGTATGTGATCAGGTCTCCACGGCGCGATGAGCTCCGTAATCATCTCGAGGCCCACGGCGTAGGCACCGACATACACTATGCCGTGCCTCCGCATCTGCAGCCATGCCTCAAAGGGAAATTCCACCACCCCTCGCTGCGCCTCACCGAGCAGATGGCCGACACGCTGCTCAGTCTGCCGATAGCCAACATCAATGAGACTCAGGCACATCTAATATCCAATCTTATCAATGAATTCAACTGATAATATCCCCTCACCCGCACACCCGACGGACTCCGGCACAGGCCGGAAGCTACCAGACATGACCGGCGCGCCAATGCCGGCGCCACCGTCGCGCCACCGTCGCGCCACCCTGTTCATCGGTCTGGGGATACTTGCAGTCCTGGCCATCGGCGCGGCCATGACCGCGCCATATCTGCTCACAGGAACAGCATCGGCCGCCGTAATCAAAATCCCAAGGCAGGCCACATCCGCCAATGTCTGCGACACCCTCTCGAAATATTTCGGCCCCGACTTCGCCGGACGTGCCACAAAAGCGTTCTCACAGCTCGTCAAGAACCCGGCAGAACGCTATGGAGCCTACGATATTCCCGAAGGCACATCACCCGTAAAAGCAGCCCGCATTCTGGCAAGAGGCTCACAGACACAGCTGACACTCACCATCAACGGAGTGCGCGAATTTCTCCCGTTCGCCGACCGCATAGCTGCAAAATTCGACTTCTCCGGAGATGATCTCCGCAAGGCTCTGTCCGACCCTGAACTAATGAAGCGATACGGTCTGACCACCGAACAGGCTCCGTCTCTCTTTCTCAACGACTCTTATTATCTCTATTGGACCGACTCCCCTCGCGCTCTGATAGAGAAAGTGGGAGCCAACTACAACCGCGTATGGAATGCCGCACGCCGCGCCAAGGCTGAATCTCTCGGACTCTCGCCGGCTCAGATAATGACCATAGCCTCTATCGTCGACGAGGAGTCAAACCAGATCTCGGAGAAAGGGCGAATCGGACGCCTCTACATCAACCGTCTCAACGCCGGGATGCGCCTCCAGGCCGACCCCACGGTGCGATTCGCACTGAAGGATTTCACCATCAAACGCATCGCGGGCTCACATCTCCAGGCCCCAGGCCCCTACAACACCTACCGCGTAGCCGGCCTCCCCCCGGGACCGATACGCACGACTTCTGTAGCCACAATCGATGCTATTCTTGATTCCAGTCCCTCCGACGACCTGTATATGTGTGCCCGCGAAGACTTCTCCGGATTCCATAATTTCGCATCGGATTATGAGACTCACATGGCAAATGCCCGCCGATACCAGCAGGCTCTCGACCGACTGGGCATACAACAGCAGCCCTAACCGGTCTCTCTTATGACTTCACGTGCTACAATGCCCTCTCTGCCGCGCCGTCTTCTGATTCTTTCAATATTCCTCGTCCTCGCTGTCGCAGGACGCGGCCAAACAGTCTCGACCGACTCAACAGCGTCACGCACCCCTGCGACGACCACAATCTCCGACAATCGCAACTGGCTCCATCTCATCAAAAAAGGAGAGCTCGACATGAAGGATACGACCGTGCAGTATCCTCGCTTCCTGAAATTCTGCGTCGGAGTCTACAACTGGGCCGACCGAGTGTTTAATTCTTACGACACCACTTATGTCGTCGGCACCGGCCGACGATGGAAGACTCGTGTGGCATTCGATGGCTGGACAGATTCCTACAACATGAATCTCAACCACCGAATGCCAATCACTCTGATTTCCGAACCATACATCAACGCCTCTGTCAATCTGCAATATATGGCCGTAGGAATAAGCTATGGCGTCGACCTCAACAATCTCTGCTTCAACAAGCCTGTCAGACACCAGAAGTTTGAATTCGGATTCAACTGCGCGCGTTTCAATCTCGACCTTTCCTACAACCGCAATGCCGGAGGCACATATGTCCGCACCTTAGGATATTACAAGCGCGGGCATCTGTTCAAATCCTACTTCCCGGGGCTCGATATGACAAATCTCTCAATCGACCTCTACTATTATTTCAACAATTACCGTTACGCCAACGGCGCGGCATATTACTTCTCGAAGTTTCAGAAGAAAAGCGCCGGTTCTTTCATGCTTGGCTTCAGCTACGCATATGAAGACATCTCTTTCGACTTCGACCAGCTCGAAGATAACCTCAAGCCCTATCTCACCACCGAAGAGATGCTGCTGCGATTTCATTATTACAGCTATTGTCTGCTGACGGGTTACGGCTACAACTGGGTGCTCAACAGGCACTTCCTCTACAACGTCTCCGTGATGCCCTCGATCGGCGTCATACGCTGTTATGAAGACTCCTCAGATGGAGGAGGCGCCCTGCTGTCGCTCAATATCAAGGGGAGAATGTCGCTGACCTACAATAAAGATGATTTCTTCACTTGCCTTATCGTAAAGGGCGACGGCAAATGGTACAAGACAGGGCGCCTGTCGGCATTCAACGCCATTGAGAATTTTTCGCTTTCTGTGGGGGTGCGATTCTGAGCGAAACGACACAGGGCGCATGAACTGCTTATGGTTCATGCGCCCTGTGATGCTATTGTTGTGTATCTGTAATTCTACAGTCTCGGATAATCAGTCGCCAACCTTGAAGTCGATATCAGCGAACGGACGGTTGCCGCCACCCTGACCTTCGCGACGCGGACCACGCTCACGGCGGTCGCCACGCGGGCCACGGTCGCCGACATCATGGCGCGGACCACGGTCGCTGCCATCACGACGCGGACGCGGGCCGCGGTCGCCATTCTCGCGACGCGGACGGGCCTCACGCTCCACATATCCTTCCGGCTTCTCCGTGAGCACTCGCATCGACAGACGGTACTTGCCGGTCTTCTTGTCGATTTCAATGAGTTTCACCTTCACCTTGTCGCCCTCCTTGATGCCGCTCTGCTCCATTGATTCCAGACGGTTCCAGGAGATTTCAGAGATGTGCAGCAGTCCGTCGCGGCCGGGCATAAACTCCACGAATGCGCCGAAGTCGAGAATCGAGCGCACAGTGCCTTCATACACTTCTCCCTCCTCGGGCTGGGCCACGATGGCCTTGATGCGGGCCAGAGCCGCATCGATGCCGGCGGCATCCTTAGAGGCGATCTCCACACGGCCCACTCCGGTCTTTTCATCCTCATCGATTGAGATTGTGGTGCCTGTCTCTTCCTGCATGGCCTGGATCACCTTGCCCTGCGGGCCGATAACGGCGCCAATCATCTCCTTCGGAATCTCGATAGTCACCAAACGCGGCACGTGAGGCTTATAGTCCTCGCGGGCGGCAGGGATAGTCTCGGCTATGATGCCAAGTATGTGCATACGTCCCTGACGGGCCTGCTCAAGAGCCTTCTCAAGCACCTCGTAGCTCAGGCCGTCGCACTTGATGTCCATCTGAGTGGCGGTGATACCCTTCTCGGTGCCCGTCACCTTGAAGTCCATGTCGCCCAGGTGGTCTTCATCTCCAAGGATGTCAGAGAGCACTGCATACTTCACATTCCCCTCGTCGGAAATAAGACCCATCGCCACACCGGCCACAGGACGCTTCATCTTGACGCCTGCATCCAGCAGAGCCAGTGTGCCGCCGCATACGGTGGCCATCGAGCTTGAGCCGTTTGACTCAAGGATATCACTGACGATACGGCAGGTATAGGGGAAATCATCGGGGAACATGCGCTTCAGCGCACGATGTGCCAGATTGCCGTGGCCGATCTCGCGGCGTCCCACGCCTCGCTGCGGACGTGCCTCGCCGGTAGAGAAGGGGGGGAAGTTGTAGTGCAGCAGGAAGCGCTCCTTGCTCTGGTTGAGCACATCGTCCACAATCTTCTCATCGAGCGTAGTGCCGAGTGTGGCGGTCACAAGCGCCTGAGTCTCGCCACGTGTGAACACTGCCGAGCCGTGAGGGCCGGGAACATAATCGATCTCACACCATATGGGGCGTATCTCGGTTGTGGAGCGGCCGTCGAGGCGGATACCCTCATCAAGCACACAGCGGCGCATTGCCTCTTTCTCCACATCGTGGTAGTAGCGCTTCACCATGGCGATGCGCTGCTCTTCGTTATAAAGGGCGAGCTGCTCTTCAGTCATTTCGGGGAGCGACTCGATATATTCGTCGCGGACGGCCTTGAAGCTGTCGTTGCGCCAGTGCTTGTCGGCGCTGCCGGCCTTTGCGATGGCATATGCCTTGTCGTAGCATTTCTCACGCACGTCGGCACGCAGCGCATCGTCGTTGATTTCGTGGCAATATTCGCGCTTCTGCTCCTTGCCTGCCTCTTTCATGAGTTCCATCTGCACCAGACAGTGCTTCTTTATTTCCTCATGGGCCACCTTGAGCGCTTCGAGGAGTTCAGCCTCGCTGACTTCGTTCATCTCCCCTTCGACCATCATGATGTTGTCGTAGGTAGCGCCCACCATCAGCTCGATGTCGGCACGCTCTATCTGCTCGAAATTGGGATTGATAACCCAATTGCCGTCCACCCGGGCCACTCGCACTTCTGAGATCGGGCCGTTGAAGGGGATATCCGAACAGGCAAGGGCGGCCGAAGCCGCGATACCGGCAAGAGCATCGGGGGCCTCGTTGGCATCAGCGGAGAAGAGGGTGACATTCACAAACGTCTCGGCATGATAGTTCTCCGGGAAAAGGGGACGGAGCACACGGTCTACAAGACGCGATGTGAGGATTTCATAGTCGCTGGCGCGCCCCTCGCGCTTCAGAAAGCCGCCGGGATAGCGTCCGATGGAGGCATATTTCTCCTTGTACTCCACGGTGAGGGGCATAAAGTCAACTCCCTCGTTGGCCTCGGCGGCCGAACATACTGTGGCAAGAAGCATGGTGTTGCCCATGCGCACTTCCACTGCGCCATCTGCCTGTTTGGCCAATTTCCCCGTCTCGATGGTAATCTGACGGCCGTCGCCAAGGTCGATGGTCTTTTTCACTGGTTTCAACATAAATCGTTATCGTTTTTCTTCGCTGCTTTGTTTGCTGCTATGCCCCTACGCCTCTTGCCTCGGAGCCGAAGTTGTATAAGTTGGTTATTTTGCCACAAAGTTAGTAATATTAACCGCTTTAGCCAATAATTTTTCCCTTTTTTATCGCCCGGTTTTATCTTTTTTGAGCCCGACTTCTGTTATTTCGGCTTTTTTAGCTAATTTTGGAGTCGATTTGACCGCCGCCGATTTGTGTCGGCTCTCTCTCGGCGATACGCACAATGCCGGGTCCACGCGGTCGGATACCCCTTTTTAGTTTTTGACTTTTATTATGCGCATATCAATCGTCTTGGCCGCCGCAATTCTGGCCGCCTCTCTTACGTCCTGCTCCGACCCTTCGTTTACCGTCGAAGGCTCCGTAGCCGATGCCGACGGACGCACCGTAATCCTTGAAAAAGCCGACCATGCCGGACAATGGATGGCCATCGATTCGGCCTCGCTTAATGCAAAGGGTAATTTCTCATTCAGTCCCGTTGCTCCGGCCGCACCCGAAATCTACCGTCTGCGTATGGCCGGAACCGAAAGCTACATCTATTTCCCGGTAGATTCGACAGAGAACATCACTATCGAGACTTCCGCCCCCAGATTCGCCACTGATTTCTCGGTTGCCGGCTCCGACCAGGCCACTGCGATGGCCCGGTTTGAGAAGGAACTCCTGAAGTCGGCCCCGTCTCTCTCTGATCCCGACTCGGCGCGTAATTTCAAACGCCGCATATTCACCGCCTACCTGCAGGATGCCAAAGGCTCTGTGCTGAGTTACTATATCCTGACCAAGACTCTCGACGGCCAGCCGCTATTCAAGGTGCCCGATGATGCCCCGTATTTCGCCGCCGTAGCCACCGCATTCCGGGAATACCGTCCCGACGACCCGCGCCTCCCGCTGCTGACATCCACCGCCACTTCCGCCCGCCGCGAAGGCAACGCGGCCGCCGGACGCAAAAAGATTATCGAGGCTTCTGAAATTAGCTATATCGATGTCAATCTCCCTGCCGCCGACGGTAAAGAGCGACGCCTGTCCGACATAGCAGGCAAGGGGCAGCCGACGCTGCTCGTATTCTCCGACCTCTCAGACCCAGGGACTCCCGCTCTCAATGCCGAGTTACGCAAGCTACAGGGGGTGAGAATATATAACGTCGGATTCGATGACGACCAGCTGGCCTGGCGCAACGCGGCCGCCAATCTTCCCTGGACATGCGTCTTCGCATCCGATTCCGACACCCCGGCCCTCATCAGCAGCTATCAGCTGGCCTCACTGCCGGCGATATTTCTGATTGACGCCTCCGGAAATCTGAATGCCCGATGCAATTCGATGGCCGAGGTGCGCCGGAATCTGCGCTGACATTACTGATACACACCTCTGATACGAATCCTGTGCGGGATGATTCCTCACTCACGTGATGAATCATCCCGCACTATTTTGCCACACACCGAAGCTAAGCAAGTGTTCAAATTTAATTTTATTGCTGTCCGGTAAAAAAAGACAAAATCATATATTCTCTACAAATATAATAAGTTACACCTGTTTTACGAAAAAGGGCTTGTCATTTGAGGCGATGTGAAATTGGTAGCATTAAGCATCAAAAAGCCCTTAAAAGACATCTATACGAGTCTGTTTCATGCTGTATGAGATAAAAATAGTCCATTTCCTATCATGTCAAAGTTTTACCGGACAGCAATAATTTAATTTATACAATATACGGGCTTATTTTTTAGTCGATTCCGGTGCGGAGTGAAGGAGAATATATACATATTTATTGCTGTCCGATAAAACTCAAATAGCGCAATAAAGTATGGCTCGAACGCT
>ERZ778503.1298-NODE-1298-length-17802-cov-5.268834_pt1 | contig 17802 bp, 16 predicted proteins | sample MGYA00510047_ERZ778503 | MGnify/ENA primary metagenome ERZ778503 (study PRJEB29527, sample SAMN07138965) | mouse gut metagenome | material: feces | host: mouse | place: China:Nanjing | collected 2016-01-25 ... | reverse complement strand
TTATAGAACAAGGCAAAGAACATTTCTTTGAAGGCATCGTCAAAGGCATCATCACCACCGACAAACGGGGCGAAAGCGGTTTCGGATATGATCCTATTTTCCAGCCGGAAGGATGTACGGAAACCTTTGCCGAGTTGGGCGCCGACGTAAAAAACAGCATCAGCCACCGGGCCAGGGCTGTAAAGAAACTATGCGCCTACCTGTCCGAATAACCAACAGTCAGTCCAGTCATGAAGAAATACATTTTATCACTGCTCCTAGGAACCCTTTCCATCCTATTGCATGCACAAGGTGTAGGCAGTTGGAAAGCTTATCCGGCTTATCAGATAGCCACGAAGAATATCCCGATCGGCAATAAGGTGTATTCGCTGTGTAACGGTAATCTGCTTTCTTACAATACCGAAGACACGGAAGTGATCTGTTACGACAAAATCAATCAACTGAGTGATTCGAAAATAAAATATGTCGAATACAATCCTACAGCCGACCGGCTTATATTGGTCTATGACAATTGCAACATCGATTTGCTCGACCGGGATGATAACGTACTGAATCTGGCACAATATAAGAACGTCACTACCCCCGATAAAAACATCAACTACATTACTATCGACGGGAAATATGCTTATCTGGCCACCAACTCCAGCCTCATCATACTGGATATGCAAGCCGGAGTTTTTGCCAAGACCTATGAACTGGAGAAAAAAGTGCTGTGCTGCGCAACGGATGAAACCCATATTTATGTAAGCACATCGACGGGAACCTATAAAGGCGACAAGTCACTGAATCTACAGGACAAGAGCAACTGGACATTCGTCACTTCGCAACAAATGACAGATATCTTCTATCTGGATCATTCTTTCTTCGTATATATCCATAACAACGGCCTGTTTAAAGCGGATGAGAACATGGCTCTGACCCGCATCAATTCCGATAAATACACCTTCCGGTGCCTGCAAAATGGCCATCTTATCCTGGGTAACGAAAATAAAATCGTCATTTACGAATCCGACGCATCCTCACGTACCATCCGACAGTCCAACCCCTTCAAATACCTTACTCTTCATAAAGGTACATTCTGGGCCAGCTGCGGAATAAAAGGTCTACAAGCTTATAAAGAAAACACAACTACCCAACAGCTTGAACCTTCCCAGGGAGCCATTCAACCGAATAGTCCGGCCTATGACAATTTCTACTACATGAAATTCACGGGAGAACGGCTATTAGTGGCCGGAGGAAGCCTGAACTATTACAACACCCAGTACGAAGGAACAGCCATGTATTACGAAAACGATACATGGACCAACTTCGAATACGGAGACAGTATCAGTAAGAAAACCGGCATGTCCTATATTAACCTGACCACCATTGCCCAGGACCCGCAGGATGCGGACCATCATTTTGTTTCGTCAGCCCGCCAAGGACTTTACGAATTCAGGAAAGGGAAATTCATTAAAAACCATAATTACCGGAACAGTTCGCTGCACACGATCCTGCCCGGCAGTTCGCATCCCCAGGACTACGTAAGCTGCTCGGGACTGACATTCGATGCCGAAGGAAACCTATGGATGCTTAACAATGAAGTGGATACCATCTTCAAAATTCTCAAACCCAACGGACAATGGGTCAGACTGTATTACAACGAAATTGAAGGTGCTCCCACCTTCGACTTCATGATGTTCGACAGGAACGGGCGAATATGGGCCAATTCACGACGACAAACCAACCGGGGTATTTTTTGTCTGGACTATAACGGCACACTGGAAAAACGCTCGGACGACAAACATATATTGCGCAGCGAAATCATTAACCAAGACGGTATAAAATACACACCGGACGAATTCCTGTGCATGACCGAAGACCGCAACGGACAAATATGGATAGGCACCAACAACGGACCGTTCGTGATCACTTACCCGGATGCTTTCTTTCAGAATAACTTCACTTTCGAACAGATAAAGATAGCACGTGAAGACGGCAGTAATCTGGCCGACTATCTGCTGAATAATATCATTATCAATACCATTGCCGTGGACGGAGGTAACCGCAAATGGCTAGGAACAGCCGGAAACGGTGTTTACCTGGTCAGTCCCGACGGGCAAGAGATGATTCACCACTTTACCGAAGATAACTCGCCGCTCATCTCAAACAACGTTTCTTCCATCGCCATCAACGGACGTACCGGAGAAGTCATGATAGGAACCGACAAAGGCCTGGTATCGTACATGAGCGACGCCACGGAACCGGCCTACGAACTGGACAAAGAAAATATTTATGCCTATCCCAATCCCGTACAGCCGGACTATAACGGTCCGATCGTAGTAAAAGGACTGACCGCAGACTGTGAAGTAAAAGTCGTTTCCACCACCGGCCAACTGATCTATTCAGGCACTTCAAACGGAGGTATATTTACCTGGAACGGCCGTAACCTGCAAGGCAAGAGAGTATCTTCGGGTATTTACAACATCCTGACGAATACGAGTGAAGGAAACGATTGTGTAGTCACTAAAATAGCTGTCATCAAATAGACAAAGGTATGGAACGCTCTATCCCTACCGAAAATGCGTTCAACTTTCTGCGCTACGCGTTGGCTCTATCGCTCATTGTGGCCCACTATACCATTTTGTGCGACTTTCATACCGTCAGTTACTTCCTGCCCATGCTGGTGGTACAGGGTTTCTTCATCTTCAGCGGTTTCCTTACCTTGCTGAGTTATAATAACAAAGTATTCGAACTGCGCCCCTTTATCCGCAAACGTCTGCTCCGCCTGTTGCCGCCTTATATCACCGTCATCATACTTTGTACTTCGATGGGTATCTTTCTTACGGACTGGTCCGTAAAAGATTATCTGCTGAGCAGTAAAGTCTACAGATATCTTGCTTCTAACCTTTTTTTCCTCAATTTCCTGCAACCTTCCTTACCGGGCGTATTCTCCGACAATCCGCATACGGATGCCGTGAACGGCTCCCTCTGGACCATGAAGGTGGAAGTGCTTTTCTACGCTGCTGTACCCTTGCTTTTTTACCTTTTCAACAGATTCCGCAAAGGATACGTACTCATTGCATTGTTTGGCGGCTCATTGTTGTGGAACGAATGCTTCACCCTGTTGTACCAGAAAAGCGGAAACGAACTGTACAACGTACTCCGCCATCAGATAGGCGGACAATTCGTTTACTTCACCATCGGCATGGCTCTTTTTTTCTATTTTGACCATATCTTCAAACAGGCACGGATAATCATTCCGTCAGCCTGTCTGCTTTTTGTAGCGGGATTCTTCACAGACACGCTTTTTTACGCACAAAGTATCACCTACGGCATACTGCTCGTTGCGCTGGCCTACGGTTGCCCTATGCTTCGTTGGACCAATCGTTTACCCAACCTCACCTACGGATTGTATCTATATCATTTTCCCGTCATTCAGTCTCTGCTGTCGTTGAATATCCTCCAACCGAATCCTATGGCCGGTTTTCTGCTTGTACTCGTAATCACCTTTACGTTATCCTACATATCTTATTATACGATAGAAAAACGCATCCGTCATTTCTTTCATTTTTCCTGAACCATGACATTCTTATTAGCCGACCAACAAGACATAACTCAAATCGGAATGAAATTTCTGGTGTCTTCTTTATTTCCAGATGCAACCGTTATTGAAACGGAACAGGAAGCCGACATCGCATCCGTCTTATCCTCATATCCTTCAGCTTTAGTTATCATAGACTATACGCTTTCTTCCCTTACCGAAGAAAAACTTCTCATACTAAGCCAACGTTTTCCTTCTTCCGGTTTTATTTTATTCAGCGAACAACTAAGCAAAGATTTTCTCAAACGAATGTTGTTCGGAAGTTCCCGATTTCATCTTATACTGAAAGATTGTAAACGGGATGAGATACAAGAAGGATTGCATGTAATAACCTCAGGTCGGCAATTTATATGTAACAGCATAAAAGACTGGCTCCAGCACAAAGAATCCGAACGAACATCGGAATCAGTCCTCACAGCCACTGAAAAGGAAATTCTCAAATCCATTTCACTGGGGCTTACCAACAAAGAAATAGCTTCTACACGCTTTTTAAGCGTACACACGGTGATGACACACCGTAAGAACATCTTTCGTAAACTGGGCGTAAATAACGTACAGGAAGCTATTCGATATGCCTTAAAAGCCGGCATCGTGGATCCTATAGAATATTACATCTGACGTTCGCTTTGTCCGGCAACAAAAATATACGATCCGAGCATACCATGTATTTTTACCGAACAATACAAAACAAAAAGGTCTACACCTTATTACAAAATAGTGTAGACCTTTTTAAAATAAGCTGTACACCTTTCTGTAAAAAGGTGTACAGCTTATTATTTTCTAATGCTCGTTATTCATTCTTTTTCTCCTCAATCCATTCCTTTTTATAGAGGATAATCTTCGAAAGCATAGAGCAAGGTAGACAGATAGCGTTCACCTGTATCGGGAAGAAGCACTACGATACGTTTACCGGCATATTCAGGCTTTGCTGCCAGCTGCAGAGCGGCAAAAACGGCAGCCCCCGAAGAAATGCCCGTCAATAATCCTTCGTGCAACGATAATTCCCTGCCCGTACGCAACGCATCGTCATCCGCCACCCGAATCACACGGTCTACCACACTGCCGTCATACGTATCGGGTACGAAACCGGCACCTATACCCTGAATCTTGTGGGCACCTGCATTGCCTCCCGAAAGCACGGGGCTGGAATCAGGTTCTACTGCAACGATCTCCACCTGCGGATTATATTGCTTAAGCCGGCGTCCCACACCGCTTATTGTTCCGCCCGTACCTACACCGGCTACAAAGACATCTACCTGTCCGTCCGTATCCGTCCATATTTCCTGAGCCGTCGTACGGAAATGTGCATCGGGATTAGCCTTATTCTTGAATTGTTGCAGAATGACTGCGTTCGGATTCTCTGCCTTGATGCGTTCAGCCGCTTCGATAGCCCCTCTCATTCCTTCCGTACCGGGTGTCAATACCAGCCGCGCACCGGCGGCTTTCAACAGATTCTGTCGTTCCTTGCTCATGGTCTCCGGCATCACAATAACGGCTTCATATCCTTTTACACGGCTGATCCATGCCAATCCCACTCCCGTATTCCCGCTTGTAGGCTCCACTATAACGGAACCGGACTTCAGAATACCTTGTTCCTCAGCCGCTTCTATCATAGCCAAGGCAACACGGTCTTTTACACTCCCTCCGGGATTAAAAAACTCTACTTTAGCCACAACCTGAGCCTTACTTTCATGTATACGCCCCAGCCGTTCCAGTTCCAACAAAGGAGTATGTCCTATCAACTCCGTCAGTTTCTTGTAAATCTTTGCCATAGTCTTTATTTATAATAAGTAAATATGTCCTTATCAACAACGCAAAGTTATCCCGTTTACACAGGTGCCGCAATACCTTGTTTACGGTATATTTCCGTTCATAAAGAAACTACAGACCGAGTTTAGCCGATATTTCCAGCATCTTCTGAATAGGTTTCACGGCTTGTGCGGCTATTTCGGGATCTACCTCTACAACCGGCCATTCGTATTTCAGACAGTTATACAACTTGGTAAGCGTGATCAACTTCATATAATTGCATTCATTGCAAGCGCAGGTACTGTCGTTCGGTGGAGCCGGGATGAAAGTTTTTTCCGGGCAGGATTTCTGCATCTCATGCAGAATACCGCTTTCGGTAGCCACAATAAATTCCTTTGCAGTGCTCTCCCGAGCAAATTTCAGCAAGGCAGCCGTCGATCCTACTTTATCAGCCAGTTTAACAACCGGGCCTTTACATTCGGGATGTACCAGAATCAAAGCATGAGGATAAGTACGCTTTAATTCCAATATCTTCTCAACCGAAAATTTCTCATGTACATGACAGACTCCGTCCCACAACAGCATGTTGCGTCCTGTTATCGAATTGATATATCCGCCAAGGTTTTTATCCGGTCCGAAGATGAGCTTGGCGTCTTTCGGAAAACTCTCTACAATCTGTCGGGCATTACCGGAAGTAACCACCACATCGGTGACAGCTTTGGTAGCTGCCGTAGTATTTACATAAGAAATGACCGTATGTCCGGGATGATCTTTCACAAACTTTCCGAAAGCATCGGCCGGACAGCTTTCCGCCAATGAGCAAGTAGCATTCAGATCGGGTACCAGTACTTTTTTGTCGGGGCAAAGTATCTTATTGGTTTCTCCCATAAAATGTACACCGCACATGACTATAATATCTGCCGTAGTCTGCGCGGCTTTCTGTGCGAGTGCCAGACTGTCGCCTACGAAATCAGCTATATCCTGTATGTCACCTTCGGTGTAATAATGAGCCATGATGACGGCGTTCTTCTCTTTACACAGCCTTTTTATCTCGGCTCTTACATCTATGTTTTCCGGGATGGGTTCATCAATGAAACCCTTTTCCAACCATTCTTTTTTTATCATATATATAATTTTTTTATTTCTCTATTTTTCAGAAAAAACTAATGTATATATTTATTGGCTGTTGAAAGCGTCAATAAAAAAAGTTCCCTTTATTTGGAAGTTATCTTATTAGATTGAGAGTTTTTCGGACTGACAATTTATTAACTTCCTATTTCGGGTTTCAATGCTTGATAATGAAGCATCTTCTTTTCTTTTTCGAGCCTTTATTAACAACCTGTTTATAATAGGCAAAGTTAAGAACTTTGGCGCAAAAAAAGATGTATCGACGATTGAATTTCATGTTTAAAGGTTTTTTTAATCTTTTGATAAAGTATTTGGAGATACGGGAAAAGCATATATGGAGATTCTCTTTTCGATCTTCCAAATTTATTTTTGTGTATGTGTTATATATTTATGAACTCTTTTTTAAAGGGTTTTCCACCTATTTGCTATATTTGTTGTCGGAAAAGAGATGGACTGTATGAGAAAACTGAAAATAACGGAGCTCAATCGTATGAGCGTGGAAGAGTTTCATCACGCTGAGAAGTTACCGCTGATAGTGGTTTTAGACCAAGTCAGAAGTTTGCATAATGTAGGTTCCGTATTTCGGACTTCGGATGCTTTCCGATTGGATTCCATCTATTTATGTGGTATTACAGCTACACCGCCGCAACCTGAAATACATAAGACTGCGTTAGGGGCCGAGGATGCCGTAGCATGGAAATACTTCGAACGGACGCAAGATGCGGTAGCGTTTTTGAAAGCAGAGGGATATGAGGTGTTGGCTGTGGAGCAGGCGGAAGGCAGTACGATGTTACAGCATTTGCAATTACAGTCGGATAAGAAATACGCTATTGTGTTGGGAAATGAAGTGAAAGGCGTGCAACAGGAAGTTATTGACATGTGCGACGGATGTGTTGAAATCCCTCAATTCGGTACAAAACATTCACTGAATGTGTCGGTTACGGCCGGCATTCTGATTTGGGAATTTGCCCGTTTGTTGAAAATGCGGTGAAGATATTTATAACTGTCCGGCTTCGACCTGTCGCACTACGCGTTCGATGAGTTTATCGTCGGTCTCCGGTTTGTATTCTTTTTTGAGACTGGCTCGAAACGTAAAGGCGAAGATCTGATAAAACACTGCCTTAGCCGGTCCGAAAAAGGCCTTTACGATTTCGTAAGAAGACTGGTTACATTCGCGGTCAATTAATTTGATGAGAAGTTTGCCTTGTGAATAAGTCAGTTTTCTCATTTCCGGTTCATATTGTTGTCTGATGCTTTTTTCTACTTCACGGATGTGCTTGTCTTTTGCTTTTTTATCGGGCAACTGTTCCAGTATTTCGTAGGTCTCGGCGATGATAGCGTTCACTCTTTTGGCTATCGGAAGTGTTTTCTTTACATTATATACCAGTCTGTTGTATCTTCTTATTTCCCTTGCGTTTTTAAATTTCAGAGGAGGATATACCGGAAGTTCAGGCATAACGATTACTGTGATGGAATCGTCCATGTACCATTCTTTGGCCTTTTTTTTATAAAATGTAAGAGATATTTTGCCAGGCAGTTCGTCTGTCTGGTCGTATTCTTCGATCTGGGCGAAAAGGGAAGTCAGAGGGAAGAAAAGCAGACCGGCAAAAAATAGAATTCTTCTCATTACTTAACCGCACAAAGATAGGAATAAAATTGATAAAGAATTTAGATTTTACATTTAATATAATTTGTTTATCAAAAAAATGATCGCTATATTTATAGAATGATATATGAGAACACTTCTCGAAGTTATCATCATCACTTGTTGAAATCAATGATAATAGGTTGTTTATTAGCTTTCTGCAAAGTTAATAACGTCTGTGGCCAGTTAGATTTTTGGGATGTATTCATTGAAAGTATCTCTACACAGGAGAACTTGGAGTCCGAGGAGTGGGCAAAATATATGGAAGAACTCAACGAATGGCACGAACACCCCTTGAATATCAATACGGCAACTAAAGAGGATTTGGCGCGCTTTTCATTCCTGACTGCCGAGCAAGTGGAAGCCGTATTGGCTTATATCTACAGGTACGGGCCTATGAAAACATTGGGCGAATTGCAGTTGATTTCTGAGTTGGATTATGAGAGCAGGAATTTTCTGTGTCTGTTTGTTTATATCGGTCCCGTGGAAGAAAATACAAATCGTTTTCAAGTTAAGAATCTGTTGAAAAGTGGAAAACACACTTTGATAACGAGAATGGATATACCTCTTTATCAAAGAGATGGATTTAAATCTTATTCAGATGAGGAATTGTTGAAAAATCCAAATAAAAAGTATTTGGGTAACGCTCTTTATCATTCCTTACGATACGGGTATGTCTGTAAGAACAGAATTTTCTGGGGCTTTGGAGCCGAGAAAGAAAGTGGAGAACCTTTCGGAAATTACGGTAACTGGAGTTACGATGCTTTTTCGTTTCATTTTTTCTGTCGGGACTACGGATATATAAAGACATTGGCACTGGGAGATTATAAGTTGTCGTTTGGAGAAGGGGTAGTGCTCAACACAGGTTTTTCATTGGGTAAATCCGATATGCCCTTTTCTTCTTGTCCACAAGGAATACGGAGACATGCTTCCGTTGCCGGTGATGATGTATTGCGTGGGGCGGCTGCAACAATAAATTGGGGTAAAGTGGATATTTCGTTCTTTTATTCCCGTCAAAAGAGGGATGCTACCCTGACAGGGAAAGATTCTGTGTCCGCCCTGCGAAAAGAGGGTTACCATCGCACATTGTCCGAAATAGAGCGCAAGCATAATCTTACGGCACAATTGGCGGGTGGAAACGTGACAGGAATTCTGGGTAAATTCCGTCTGGGTTTTACGGGATACTATCTGCATTACAATAAGACCTTCGTCACGGGCGGAGCGCTGTACAGACAGTACCATCCGCAAGGAAGGAATTTCGGAGTGGGAGGGGTGAACTATGCTTTTCGGGGTTACCGTCTTTTTTTGTCGGGTGAGACGGCTTATAGCAGCAACCGTAACGGATGGGCTACACTGAACAAGGCTTCGTATCGGATTAACGGTCGTTACCGTCTGATGTTGTTACAACGTTTTTATTCTTACAAGTACCATTCTTTCTACGGTGCCGCTTTTGCCGAAGAAAGTAGTCTGCGTAACGAAAGCGGATGGTATGCCGGACTGGAATCCTGTCCGTTGGATTATCTGCATGTAACTGCTTATGTGGATTTCTTTTATTCTCCGTGGCCCCGTTATACCATGACGCACAGTTCGGCCGGTCAGGAAGGAGCGTTGCAACTTCGGTATACAGGGAGTAAGAAAATGAACGTATTGTTTCGCTACCGGATAAAGAATAAAGAAAAATCGGATGTTCGCTATTTTTCGCACAGGATGAAGATGCAAATGAATTATATGCCGTTTCGGAAGGCTGAGACACAGACCACTCTCTTGCTTCATTGCAGAAACGGGAAAGATCATCGGAAGAGCCGGGGATACGGCTGTGTGCAGACGGTGAAATACAAGGCGGTGAAAGATCGTATGCACCTTTCCTTGAGCGGTGCCTATTTCGATACGGACGATTACGAAAGCCGGCTTTATTTTTATGAACCGGGCCTGCTGTATACGTTTTATTATCCGGCCTATTACGGTCGGGGAGTGCGCACGGCAGTAAGGTTGCGCAGAAAATGGAACAATTGGATGCTGATTGGAAAATACGGTTTCACTCATTATTTCGACAGAGATGAGATAGGAAGCGGAACACAGCGTATTCCGCATTCTTCCCAAAGCGACATTTCCATGCAGTTGAAATGCGAATTTTGAAATATAAGTTGTACTTTTGTTTCGCTTTGCACGAAAAGGACCGTGCATAAAGGAGAAAACTTTAAAACGAAATAAACAAATGGCTACTGTACTGTATTCCTCGCCTGTTTTCGGACCGGTTCACAGCCGGCGCCTGGGCGTGTCGCTGGGAATCAATCTTTTACCTTCGGACGGTAAATTCTGTACGTTCGATTGTGTGTATTGTGAGTGTGGGTTCAACAAGGATTTCCGACCGAAAAATCCGCTGCCTTCCCGTGAGGAGGTAAAGGCTGCGCTGGAAACTGTATTGAAGGAAAGGTCGGAAAAAGGTCTGGCGTTGGATGTACTGACATTTGCCGGCAACGGTGAACCTACGGCGCATCCTCGGTTTGCCGAAATTGTGGAGGACGTGCTGATTTTGCGCGACCGCTATTTTCCGAATGCCAAAGTGAGCGTATTGAGTAATGCCACACAGCTTCATCGGCCTGACGTTGTCGAAGCACTGAAACGGGTGGACAATAATATCATGAAACTGGATACGGCGGATGAGGAATACATTCGTCGGACGGATCGTCCTACGGGGCACTATGACGTGAAAAAAGTGATAGAACAGTTGAAGGAGTTTGCCGGAAAAGTAATCATACAAACCATGTTCATGCAGGGAACGGTGGACGGGAAAGAGGTGGATAATACAACGGATGTCTACGTCCTTCCTTGGTTAGAGACTGTCAAATATATCGCTCCTTCGAAAGTAATGATTTACACTATCGACCGTGAAACTCCCGATCACGATCTCCGCAAGGCTACTCCCGAACAGCTGGATCGCATCGCTGCTTTGTTGCGCCGGTGCGGAATGGAAGTTTCCGTCTCTTATTAGAAAAAAAGTTTCTTCCGAAAAAAGACTTGTTTCGTATGAAAATGGAAATGATAAACCACGGTTCGGTTTACAAAAATCGAACCGTGGTTTATATATGACATGTCTTGATGTTTACAGATTAGGGTTAGGTTTGAAGTTTTTCACTGCATACATGTATATTATTGTACTTCTTCCCGTTATTTTTTGTTGTACCCTACAGGATGATTGATCCACGGTGTTTGTTTATCTGTCAGTTTCAGTTCTTTTTTCAATGCAGCAGTGTTCATGCTGCCGCGCGGAACAGTGGCCAAGTTGGTTGCCGAGCAATACAGACAAATGTTTTGTGAGACATATCCGGCATCCACACCTTCCCATTTTTCACCTCCTCCTTTGGTAAACTTAGCTTCGTTGCTGACCAACACCAGGCATACGGGTGCATTTTTTACGAAGTCCTGCGATCCTGCCACTTCGTTTCTCAAATCCTTGCCGGTTATTTGTTTCAGTGTGTTCGACTGAGGTTCGTATAGGTAACCGCCGTCTGCCCGGCAAACGTATATATCGATGTCTTGTGCGTTGAGTGCCGAGGGGGCTGTTCTTTTTCCGTTTTTCCGGTTGATACCGTTGGCTGCCCAAAGCAGATTGGAAAGTTCCTGTAAAGAGATGTCTTTTGTTGAAAACTCCCGAACGGACTGTCTGTGGCTTAATGCCTTCATAAGGGTGACGTTTGTGGGAATGGCTGTCGGCGGCAACTGTATTGTTTTCTGGGCCGAGAGCATCATATTACCTAACAGGGCGCAACAAATGGATAATACGATTTTTTTCATGACTGTAGATTTGAGTTGTTCGTTATCCGCAAAAATAGGTAAATAAATGAGAACAGATAAGTTTTCTTTCTGAAAAAAATATTAAAATGACTTTGGCCGTAGGAGTTTAAAAATAAGAAAGCAAACTTCCTTTCATGTGGAAAATAATACGTACTTTTGTCATATAATTAACATAATGAGGCAAAACAAATAGGAAGGCAGTTGTGAAAACAAAAATTTTTGGCTTGCTGATACTGATGGAATCGCTCTTCATGTTGCTTACATGTGGCGTTTCCTATTATTATAAGATAACGGAAGGCGATGATGATTTGACGGCCTTTTCCATTACCACGGCGGTGACGTTTATGGCAGGGTTTCTCCTATACATGCGGGGCCGGCGTTGTCCGAAAACTTTTTTTTCCCGGAAAGACAATTTTCTTATGGTATCCATGGTGTGGATTGTTTTTTCATTTTTCGGCATGTTTCCCTTCTTGATCTACGGTACGGTGGATAATGTGGCTTCGGCCTATTTTGAGGCGATGTCGGGATTTACCACAACAGGAGCTTCTGTACTGAATAATATAGACGAACAGCCTCATGGTATTCTTTTCTGGCGGTCGTTGACGCAATGGCTGGGAGGCTTGGGCATTGTTGTCTTTTCTTTTGCTTTGATACCGGTCTATGAGTTGAAAAATGCAAATATGTTTTCGGCAGAGGTGACGGGATTGAGCCTGGATAAACTTCGTCCCAAAATAGGCGATACCGCGCGTCGTCTTCTGTCCATTTACATATTGCTGACAGTGGTCTGTTTTGTAGCTTATTGGTTGGGAAATATGGATGTCTATGATTCCGTATGTTATTCAATGTCTACTATCGCTACCGGCGGATTCGGTACGCATCAGGCCAGTATGGCTTTCTTTTCTTCTCCGTATCTGGAATATGTGTGCAGCTTTTTTATGATTGTTTCCAGCATCAATTTTTCTCTTTTTTATTATTTCAGCATCGGGCGCTCTAATGTATTTTTCAAGAACGAGGAGTTAAAGTGGTTTTTGTGTATCGTAGGCGTGATGGTGTTGCTTTTTATAGGTTTGTTTTATAATACGTCCTATGGGATGTCTCGTGCAGGAGGAGTTGAGGCGAATTATCCGTCGGGGATGGAAGAGATTTTCAGAACGGCGCTTTTCCATGTATCTACCATTATCTCCACTTCCGGTTTCCAGGCGTCCCATTACGACTATATAGCTTGGGGAGCTCCTTTCTGGATGCCTACGTTGATTCTCATGATTATCGGATCTTGTGCGGGATCTACAAGCGGGGGAGTGAAGGTGATCCGTATCTTGGTGTGCATCAAGGATGCCATTAATGAGTTTAAACTCCAGCTCCATCCACGGGCTGTCATATCGGTGCGTCTGTCCGGTAACGTATTGCCGGATAACAAAGTGATCCGTGCCTTGGCTTTTCTTTTTCTTTATTTTATGCTGGTTATCATAGGGGTGATATTCCTTACGTTGACCGGACTGGATATGGATACGGCTTTCGGCAGCAGCATCACGGCACTCAGCAACGTAGGGCCGGGTATGGGAACGACCGGCCCCTCTGCCAATTTTGCAGAAGTCTCGTATATGGGAAAATGGTTGCTTAGCTTTCTTATGCTGGTGGGACGTCTGGAAATATTTACGGTACTTTTCTTGTTCTTGCCCGATTTCTGGAAACAGAAAGTATAAAAGTATTTGTTGTGAAGCGCTTTATTTGCGATTCATTGCTATGAGCGATTGAATGAAGTGGATGATATTTTTGTTCTTTTTCCACTTCCGGGGAGAATCGGTAAAGGCTAGGGAGGTATTGCTGCGCGACGTATATACCAGCGTATAGGCTTGTTCGTTTTTATACATCTCTTCCCACAGCGCAAAGTCTATATTACATCTGGTTCGGCTGTTCCACTTGTTCTTTTTCTTTTCGTTGAAGATTCTTTCTACCGGGAAACTTCGTTGTTTTCCTGAGGGTAAGACAACGTGGAGTGAATCTATGAGCAACGGATTTTTTGTGGAACAGGTAGAAAGTAATGCTACGGAATCTTGAGAATCCAGATAGGTGAAGTCGTAATTCAAAGTTGCCTTGGATGTGTTTTCCTTGGCGCTTTCCATATCTGTGGGAAAGATGAAGTACAACATTCCTTTTTCATGAACGTTTTGAGTAAAATATTTGTTGTAGTTCTGTGCTGACAGTCCGGTTATACAAAAAAGCGCGGCTATGAGAAATGATAATGTTTTCATGAAGACAGGTATATAAAATGCGCTCCCGATGATTCGGAAGCGCAATAGAATGGGATAACGGATTATTCTCCGTAAACAATTGTTTTGTAAGTAGCGAAGATACCCAGTATAGAGTTCTTCTTGCTGTCGATATGGCTGATCTTCTTGATACCTGCAGAACGGGCAGCAGTCTGGATAGAAGCATCGCCGCTAGCGATGATACCCAGGATGTTGCTTGCTGAAGAAGTACCTACTTTGGAGCCTAAAGAGTTACCTGTTACAGCTTCGCCTGAAGTAACATTTGTGTAAAGACCACCCATACCGGCAGGTGTGCTAACAACTGCACAGCTTGCAAATGCCATAGCACAAGCAGCTACGAAAGACAGTTTCATTACCTTTTTCATTGTGATAAAAGTATTAGTTATTCCTATAAACCCTTCTAATTTGGAATGTATTTTTATTATAGATGTGAGAAGACGATAAGGATTTGTTACGTACATATTCCCCTCGCCCTGTTCGCTGGGAACAAGCGGTAAAAGAATAGGTATCGTAATATCTCTTCATAATTTTTCTTGTTTCTTTTTACGTTTTTATTCTCCCAAAAATGATGCTCTCTTTATAAGAGATAATATTTTTGATAGGCAAATGTATACAAAATCTTGATAATAACAAATAAAAAAGCTTATTAAATTAAAAAATCTCACAAAACATGCGTATAATTTTTCATCATAATTGTAATGTTCTATTACGTATATAGCTAATAATTAATGTGATGAAATAAAAATATTATCTCTTATAAAGAGATGTATAATTGGTAATAATGTTTAATTTTTTATGGGATGGGATTGAAAATAATTTTTATTCAAAGCTTTTTTGTCAGGAGAAGAGAATAAAATATTGATTACTGGAGAAAAAGAATTGTTGTATGACATGGAATTCCTCATACACGATCCTTCCAAATAGATACATTGGAGTTCCGCTTAAATAATACAGTTAATATGAAGAAGTTTTTTATTCCGATGGCTTGTGTGATGCTCATGGCTACATCGTGTAGGACAAGTTACAAGACCGCTGCGATGCGCAATGTAAAAGCTCCTCTTGTAAGTTCCACAACAGCTGAATTGGAGGTGTCGAACAAAAAGATTGTTTATACCTATATCCCTTCTGCTTCGGTTCGTAGGGGCGGCTTTCAGAATTGTATAAACACGGCTGTGCGCGAGGCTTTGGCGGCTAACGGAAACGGTGATGTGTTGGTTGAGACGCAAAATGCTGTTATTGAACGCAAAGGACTTATAGGAGGAAGAAAGATAAAATCGGTTACCGTGACGGGATTTCCTGCTTTCTACAAGAATTTCAAGAGTGTAGATGCCCAGATATTAAGAAAAGCCATAGAAAACAACGGTATTCCTGCTGAAGCGGCTACTGTGCAAGAACGAAGCGGTTTTAAATTATTTGGACGGTAACTGACCGGACCGAAATTCAGTTTCGGTTATTATCAAGAAAAAGCGATTGGACGAATAACTCCCGATATACACCTTATAGGGAATATCGGGAGTTATTTTCGTATGTAATGGAATTATTTCTGATCGTAAGCGTGTTTGGGATAGTCGATGGTATAGTGCAATCCCCGGCTTTCTTTTCGCTCGATAGCCTGTCGGGTGATCAGATAACCTACGTTGATCATGTTGCGTAATTCGCAAATATCTCGGGTGGCTTTCACGCGCTTGAACAATTCTTCCGTCTCTTCGTAGAGCAGGTCCAGGCGGGTCCAGGCCCGTTTCAGTCGGAGATCGCTACGTACGATGCCTACATAATTACTCATTATCTGGCCCACTTCCTTCATGTCTTGGGCGATGAGCACTTTTTCTTCGTTACTCAATGTGCCTTCGTCGTTCCATTCCGGTATTCGGTCGTTGAATGTATAATTGTCGATCACCTCGATGCTGTGTCTGGCAGCGGCATCGGCATATACCACCGCCTCGATGAGCGAGTTGCTGGCCAAACGGTTACCGCCGTGCAGACCGGTGCAGGAGCATTCGCCTACGGCATAAAGCCGGTTGATGCTGGACCGGGCATTCAAATCCACTTTGATACCGCCACACATGTAATGGGCACAAGGCACCACGGGAATGTATTGGCGGGTGATGTCGATTCCTATGCTCAGGCATTTGGCATAGATATTGGGGAAATGATGTTTGGTTTCTTCAGGGTCTTTGTGCGTGACGTCCAGACAGACGTGATCCAGTCCGTGTATTTTCATTTCCTTGTCGATGGCTCGGGCCACGATGTCTCGCGGAGCCAGGCTCAGGCGTTTGTCGTATTTCTGCATGAATTCCTCGCCGTTGGGTAGCCGCAGGATACCGCCGTAGCCGCGCATGGCCTCAGTGATAAGAAAAGCGGGATGCGTCTCTCCCGGCAGATAAAGCGCAGTAGGATGAAACTGTACGAACTCCATGTCCTTTACCGTACCTTTGGCCCGGTACACCATGGCGATGCCGTCGCCCGTTGCTATATTCGGATTGGTGGTCGTGGCATATACGGCCCCCGTTCCTCCTGTTGCTATCAGAGTGACTTTGGACAGGAAGGTATCTATTTTTTTTGTGTCGGGATCCAGGATATAGGCACCGTAACATTCGATATCGGGGGTGCGCCTTGTCACCTCGATGCCCAGGTGATGCTGTGTGATGATTTCTACGGCAAAATGATTTTCCAACACGGTAATGCGCGGGTCTTTGCGTACGGCCTCCATCAGTCCGCGCTGGATTTCGAATCCCGTGTCATCGGCATGGTGCAGGATGCGGAATTCGGAATGTCCTCCTTCGCGATGCAGGTCGAAGTCACCTTTCTCCGTCTTGTCGAAGTTCACTCCCCACCGTACCAGTTCTCTGATGCCTTCCGGGGCTTGTTTTACCACCTGCGCCACGGCTTCGGGATCGCTGATATAATCGCCTGCCACCATGGTGTCGTGGATATGTTTCTCGAAGTTGTCCACTTCAAGGTTGGTAACGGAGGCTATGCCGCCTTGTGCCTTGGCTGTATTGGCTTCGTCCAGGGTGGTTTTGCATACCAGTGCAACCTTCCCCTTGCCGGCGCGGGCCACTTTCAGGGCGTAGCTCATACCGGCCACTCCCGATCCGATGATTAAAAAATCAAATTTCCGTATCATCCTTATTCGTTTTTAGTCGTACAAAACTACGTAAAAACTCAATTAGTTGTTCTCTTGCGACGGGATTTATTGATTTTTTTGCTAACTTGCGTCCAAAAATCAGAAGATGATTCGAACGTTTCATGCCAAAGTGGATAAAGCGGTATTGGTGGGAGGATTGTTGCCCGGCACGGTATTGACCGTATGTTTCTTTTGGGTCAGAATGCCTCTGCCTGCTTTGTTTTTTATGCTGCTGATGATTGGAGCGGTGGAGCGTCTTATTCATACTTCCTATATTCTGGACGACGACGGTCGTCTGATTATTCACAAAGGCAGGTTCAGCCGCTCCCGGGTGTTGCGTGTCGTGGAAATAAGCAAGGTGGAACTTCATCGTGTACCGGCTTTTTTCTGGTTGTTGAAGCGCGAGGACGTGGTGCTTGTTACCGGTTCCGACGGGAAAGAGTGGATTTTGTCGCCTTTGGCTGCCGCTGAATTCTGCCACGTACTTTTAAAAAAGAAAGAAGAA
>ERZ778503.1279-NODE-1279-length-18009-cov-6.425755_pt1 | contig 18009 bp, 10 predicted proteins | sample MGYA00510047_ERZ778503 | MGnify/ENA primary metagenome ERZ778503 (study PRJEB29527, sample SAMN07138965) | mouse gut metagenome | material: feces | host: mouse | place: China:Nanjing | collected 2016-01-25 ... | reverse complement strand
GTATGCCGCACGGTAACCGTAACATTCCTGTCAGTGATGCCGAGGAGGCCATGCGGATGGTACGGCGCAATGCCACGGCTTGGCATATAGACCGCAATCAGGTTGGTATAATGGGCTCGTCGGCAGGCGGTCATCTTGCCTCCATGGTGGCAACACGCTCGGTCAAGGATGCACGTCCCGACTTCCAGATACTGTTCTATCCGGTGATAACGATGATGCCCGACATCACCCACAAAGGCTCTCACGACAACCTGCTGGGCAAGGAGGCAAAGAAGAAGACAGAGCGTGAATACAGCAACGACATACAGGTTTCGCGCGTCACGCCGCGTGCCTTCATCGCCCTTAGCGACGACGACCACACGGTGTTGCCGGCAAACGGCGTGAGCTACTACACCGAGCTGTACCGCCACGACGTGCCGGCGTCGCTCCACGTGTTCCCCTCCGGAGGTCACGGATGGGGCATGCGCGAGAGGTTCAAATATCATGTGGAGATGGAACTGCTGCTCCGGGCATGGCTCAGAAGCTTCTAAAATCTTCGCAAGAAAAGGCATATAAAAACATAAAAGGTAACATCGTGATTTACAGGATGTTACCTTTTACGTTCCAAAAGGTGCCCTTTCAGGGGCTGAAAGGCGGCATATTGGAGGCTGAAAGACGGTCTTTCAGGCTGCAATATGCCGCCTTTCGCAAATTCTAAGCTTTCTCCCCGTCTATTATCGCCGCAATTTCCTCAAGACTGTCTGCCACCATTATGTGCCGTGAATACGGCGCACGCATGAGCCCGCGGTCCTGAAGACTGTCGAGAAGGGCGATGAGCGGCTGCCAGAAGCCGTCCATATTGTAGAGTATCACCTTCTTGGCGTGATAGCCGATGGTAGCCGATGCCGCCACGGTGAATATCTCGTCAAGCGTGCCGATGCCGCCGGGCAGGGCTATGAGCACGTCGCTGTGGGCAAGCATCAGGTCCTTCCGGTCGCTGAGATTGTCGCAGCGGAACTCCACGTCGACATATTTGCTGACATGTCCGCGCTCCTCCACCTTCGCCGGTATCATCCCCATGGTACGTCCGCCCGCGTCGTGCGCCGCCCGTGCCACGCACTCCATGAGTCCCATGTCGCATCCGCCGAAGACCACGGTATGCCCGTTTTCCGCCAGCCATGTCCCGAGTTCCTCCGTAAGTTGGAAGAAATGGGGGTCTATGCCGCTGTTGGCGGAACAGAATATAGCTATGTTCATCGTTGTTGCCGTTTTATTGTTATACGGTGCAAACTTACGTAAAAATACTGAAATTACCAGTGTTTGGAGGATAAAATAACGTAAGCCGACAAACTTACATTCACCGTTATATTTGCAAACCACCCCTGTCACTCCTTATTCCTTTATTCTTTGAGCCTTTAGCATCCTTAAAGTCTTTAAGGTCTTTAAAGTCATTAAAGACTACAAAGCCTACTTCCTCCCTACTCCATTTACTCCTTATTCCCTTTACTCCCCACCTAATCATTTGTCCTTTAACTTCATATAACTTCCCATAACTTCCTTAACTTCCAAAAAAGTCTTCCTTAACTCCTTTCCACATATCCGTTTTTGCAATTATCATATAATATTTTACGCATTATTATACATAAGCCATTAATTTTCATTACCTTTGCACCCGTCATTCCAAAGCATGACATTTATTTATGTAAGGAAAAGATTTGGGAAGGCAGTTTATTTTATAATCATTTTTAAATTGAAGACATTTGAAGAATTAGGCGTAAACGAAGAGATTCGCCGCGCCATAACGGAACTGGGCTTTGAGATGCCTATGCCCGTTCAGGAAGAAGTAATCCCCTATTTGCTCGGTAACAGAAACGACGTCGTGGCGCTTGCACAGACAGGCACGGGAAAGACCGCCGCCTATGGCATCCCGCTGCTGCAAAGGCTTGATGCCTCGTCAAACAAGACGCAGGCACTCATCCTTTCACCCACAAGGGAACTGTGCCTGCAGATTGCCGATGACCTCAACGACTTCGGCAAGTACATTGAGAAGCTGCACGTGGCGGCAGTATACGGAGGGACAAGCATACAGAACCAGATAAAGGAGCTGCGCCACGGCGCGCAGGTTATCGTTGCCACGCCGGGAAGGCTTATCGACCTGATGAACCGCAACGTGGCAAAGCTGGACAATGTGATGAACATCGTGCTCGACGAGGCAGACGAAATGCTTAACATGGGCTTTTCCGAAAGCATCAACGAGATTATGGCGGGGCTGCCCGAAGACCGTAACACGCTGCTCTTCTCGGCAACGATGAGCCGCGAAGTAGAGAAGATTGCGCGCAAATATCTCAACAACCACAAGGAGATAGTAGTGGGAAGCCGCAACGAAGGGGCGGAACATGTCAACCACGTATATTATATGGTGAATGCCAAGGACAAGTATCTGGCACTGAAACGGATTGTCGACTTCCACCCGAAAATATTCGCAATAATCTTCTGCCGCACAAAACGTGAGACGCAGGAGATTGCCGACAAGCTGATACACGACGGCTACAACGCGGAGTCTCTGCACGGTGACCTCTCCCAGCAGCAGCGCGACCTGACGATGCAGAAGTTCCGCCAGCACCTCACCCAGCTGCTCGTTGCCACCGACGTGGCGGCACGCGGGCTCGACGTGGACGACCTCACGCATGTCATAAACTTCGGTCTTCCGGACGACATAGAGAGTTATACGCACCGTAGCGGACGCACGGGGCGCGCCGGAAAGAAGGGCACCAGCATCGCCATAATCCACACACGCGAGCGCAGCAAGATGCGTGCCATAGAGAAAGTGATAGGCAAGGAGTTTGTGGCTGGTGAGATACCCACTCCGCAGGAGATATGCAAGAAGCAGCTGTACAAGGTGATGGACCAGATTGTAAAGACCGACGTGAACGAGGAAGAGATAGCCCCGTTCCTTCAGGACATCAACCGCTACTTCGAATACATGGACAAGGAAGACCTCATAAAGAAGATTGTGAGTGCCGAGTTCGGCAAGTTCCTTGCATATTACGCCGATGCACCGGAAATAGAGAAGCCGTCGGCAAAGTCGTCGCGGGAGCGCGGCGAGAAGCGTGACAGGTCCCGTGGGAAGGGCAGCAACAAGCCGTCGGAAGGCTATGCCAAGCTTTTCCTTAACCTCGGGAAGACAGACGGGTTTTATCCCGGCGAGATAATGCAGTTTCTCAACAGGCATCTGCGCGGACGGCAGGAGGTGGGACACATCGACCTTCTCAACAAGTTCTGCTACATCGAAGTACCCGAAAACGATGCAAAGAAAGTGATGCGGGCACTCGACGGCACCACATACAAGGGTCGCAGTGTGCGTTGCAACGATGCTGAAGACACGGAGAAGCCCGCCAGGAGTGCGCAAAAAGTGCGCAACAGTATGCAAAAAGTGCGCAAAAATGCCAAAAACACCGATGAATTCGAGGTTTTTGAAAAGAAGTCGAAGAAGCGTTCTGAGAACGAGAACAGGAGTAAACCGCAGCGCGGAATGCGTGGAGAAGCGCGCATGGACGGCAAAGGAAAAAACGACTGGCGCCAGTTCTTCCGTCACGATGACATACATCTTCGCGGCGAAGAGCCCGACTTCTCGGAAGAGGGATGGGCACGCAGACGTCCTAAGAAGAAGTAAATCATATTTATAGACATAATAATAAGGAGTAAGGAGATAAGGGAGTAAGGAGTTAAGGAAGACTTTTTTGGAAGTTAAAGAAGTTACGGGAAGTTAGAGGAAGTTAAAGGACAAATGATTAAATTGGGAGTAAAGGGAGGAAGGAGATAAGGGAGTAAGGAGCTGATCGATGGTGTTTCAAAATTCAACTCTTCCAGCCTGTAGGGACATATTCTTGTATTTGTCCGCCAAACAGCCATCGGATATCAGGATGTTACGAACGGACAAATACAAGAATATGTCCCTACAGGCTGCTGTATGAGTATTTTGACACAGCCACTTTAAGGTGCTAAGGACTTTGATGAGCAAAGAGTAAGGAGGGGCAGGGGTGGTTTGTACTATTCATAGAACTCACGTTATTTAATTATATAACAAAGCATTAAAGGAATGAAATATATCCGGAAGAATTAACAAAAGCATGCTTTAAAGTAAAAATATATTAAATTACCCCCCCGTTTCGTTAATTAAATTAAATGTAATATCTTTGCATCCGCATGATGAAACGGGGTCCTGGAATGACCTTGAACCCATTCATGGGCTATCGGTGCCTTTTTATACAAACGATATATAAAAGGATTTTTAGTTGTTTATACTTGCGTGTTACATCGGCTGCGGGATGCAGGTGATGACTGCACGCAAGTTTTTTTATTCCCTATATACCGTGTCTCATTTGAATATCAGCGTGGTGAGGTTATCCCCGCCGAACAGCTGGCATGCCACGTCCTGTATCTGTCCGGGAGTCACCATGTCTATGTCGCGGAACAGTTTGCTGATGTCGCGTACCCTGCCATAGTGCAGAAAACTCTTTGCAAAGCTGAGGGCAAAGCTCTCACGGTTGTCACATGCCACACCTATCTGTCCTTTTATCTGTCGCTTGGCACGCGCCAGCTGAGCATCGGAGAGCGGCTTGTGCATGACACGGTCCAGCTCGCGGCGCACCAGCCGCAGGCATTTGTCCACGTCCTCCGTGTCGCACCCGAAGTATGCGCACCACACGCCGGTGTCCGAATAGTTCACCATTGAGCTGTCCGCACTATACACCAGCGCATTGCGCTCGCGCAGAACGATATTGAGCCGTGCACTCATGGCAGGACCTCCAAGCATGTTATTGAGCAGATAGAGCGGCATGCGCCTGTCGTCGTTCACGCCGAATGTGCGGCAGCCCGTCATGACATGTGCCTGATGAGTACCCTTGTCAATCTCCATACGGCACGGGATATAGGCGGGCAAGGTGCTGGCGGAAGCCTGTGCATACAACGGCACGGCGGCTGGGAGGTCGCCCGTTGCCGCCTCGACAGTACGCACTACTTTCTTGAAATCAACGTTGCCGTAGACAAAGAAGACCGCGTTTTCGGGACGGTAGAACCTGCCCGTAAAGCGCAGGGCATGGTCTGTTGTATATCCGCGGAGCCTTTCGGCGGTGCCGAGGATGTTGTGCCCGAGAGGATGCCCCTCGAATATGGCATTCTCGAACTCGTCGAATATCAGCTCTGCCGGCGAGTCGTTGTAGCTCTCTATCTCGTCGCATATCACCTCTATCTCCTTGTCTATCTCCGCCTGCGGGTATGTGCTGTGAAACACAATGTCCGTGAGCAGGTCGACAGCCCTCGCAAAATGGTCCCTCAGTATGGCGCAGTGGTACACCGTGTCTTCCTTGTTCGTGAAGGCATTGAGGTCTCCTCCCACGCTCTCGAGGCGGTTGAGTATCTGCATGGACGTGCGCCTGGCGGTGCCCTTGAACGTCACGTGCTCGCAGAAATGTGCCAGCCCCTCTTCGCCCGCGTCCTCGTTACGTGTCCCGGCGCATATCCCGTAGCCGCAATATACCACGGGTGAAGCCGACGGCAGGTGTATTATTCTCAGTCCGTTGGACAGCATTTGTATATTATATCTGGTCGTCTCCATTATCAAAAACTTTTATGTTACCGGATGCAAAGGTAACCATTTCCGGCGAAAAGCAATGCAACGGCGGCTCCTCATACTCCATTCCCCATCTACAGACATCCCCGTCCGGCAAGGCACCGCCGGCTCCCCTGTTTCCAAGAGGTGACCTTCCAGCTTCCAATAGATGCCCTTTTGCGTTCCAATATGCCGTCTTTTGCAGGCTGAAAGACGGCATATTGGAACGTAAAAGATATCATCCTGATTTTCAATTGGTTATAAGGGTGCATTTTATATAAGTCCGATGAATATCACAAACCGTCCCTGCACCTCCTTATACCTTTACCCTTTAAAGTCATTAGTGCCCTTAAAGATGGTGTATCTAAATACTCATACAGCAGCCTGTAGGGACATATTCTTGTATTTGTCCGTTTGTAACATCCTGATATCCAATGGTTGTCAAGCGGACAAATACAAGAATATGTCCCTACAGACGGGAAAATTTGAGTTTTGACACACCATCCTTACTCAAAAAAACAAATATACATGAGAAGATTAATAATACCGGTATTCGTTGCCCTGTGCGGAACAGCATACGGACAGACGTTGGAAAACAAGTTCACCCGCCCGCTCGGCAACGTGCTTGACGATGTTTCAAAAAGGTTCGGCATAAGGCTTAAATACGACGTGGACACAACAGGGCTGAAACTTACATACGCCGACTTCCGCATACGTCCGTACTCTATAGACGAGACACTGACAAACATCCTTACGCCGTTCAACTTCAAGCCCGTTAAGCAGAACGACAAACTGTATAAGGTGAAGCCTTACGAGTATGCACGGCGCACGCCCGAAGACGGAAAGAAGATGATAGCATGGCTCACGTCGCTGTATGCCGACAAGGCACAGTGGGAGGCACGTAAGGACAGCCTTAAAAAGGAAGTGCGTGCACGTCTTGGCATAGACCCGCTGCTGGCAGCATGTTCCGATGAAGCGCCCGTATATACCAAGAAGAGGAAATTCGACGGATATACCATGCAGAACTTCTGCATAAAGACTGTTAACGGTCATACGGTGAAAGGCTCCGTATACGCCCCGTCGGCTAAAGGCAGGCATCCGCTGATAATATGTCCCAACGGACATTTCTATCAGGGACGCTACGGCAAGGTGCAGCAGCAGCGTCTCGCCACGCTCGCACGCATGGGTGCGATATGCGTGGACTACGACCTGTGGGGCTGGGGCGAGTCGGAAGATGAAGTGGGCACAAAGGCACACCACACGGCAGAGGCTCATGTGATGCAGGCTCTGAACGGCATAAAGGTGCTCGACTGCATGATACGGCGCAAGGACGTTGACATAACGAGAGTGGGCGTAAACGGAGGCTCGGGCGGCGGAACACAGACGGTGCTTCTCTCTGTGCTCGACGACCGGTACACCGCTGCCTGCCCCGTGGTGAGCATGTCCGCATGGTTCGACGGCGGATGCCCGTGTGAGAGCGGGATGCCCATACAGCTTGCAGGAGGCGGAACATGCAATGCGGAGCTTGCCGCAATGTTCGCCCCAAGACCGATGATGATTGTAAGTGACGGCGGCGACTGGACATCGACGACACCTGAAACAGAATATCCGTACCTGCAATATATATATAATATGTATGGGGCAAAGGACAAAGTGAGAAACATACACTTGCCGAAAGAACGTCATGACTTCGGTCCGAACAAGCGCAACGCCGTATACAGGTTCTTCATTGACGTGTTCGGTCTCGACAGTTCAAGGCTCGATGAAGATAAAGTAACCATTGAAAAGGAAAACAACCTTAGATTTAATCCCAAAGGACTATGAGAAAACTTATTATATGCGCGGCTCTGTTTGCATCGGCAATAACGGTGCATGCCGCACAAGCGAACGGCGCAACTGACAACCACGTACTGCGCTACAACCGTCCGGCAACGATGTGGACGGAGGCTCTGCCCATAGGAAACGGCAGGCTCGGTGCAATGATCTTCGGCAAGCCTTCGGCAGAAAGGCTGCAGCTGAACGAGGAGACGATATGGGCGGGACGCCCCAACAACAATGCCAACCCCGAGGCAAGGGAGTATCTTCCCAAGGTGAGGCAGCTTGTATGGGAAGGCAGATACAAGGAAGCACAGGACATGGCAACAGCGCATGTAATGGCGAAGACCAACAGCGGCATGCCGTTTCAGGTGTTCGGCGACCTTACAATAGACTTCAACGGACACGGGGATTATACAAACTACTACCGCGAACTGAGCCTCGACTCGGCGCGCGCCATAACACGCTACACCGTGGACGGCGTGACTTATCAGCGCGAATACATCTCGTCGCTTGCCGACAACGTGATAATGGTTCATCTCACGGCAAGCAGGAAAGGCATGATAACGTGCAACGCACAGATGAGCTCGCCGCAGCAGGACGTGACGATAGAGTCGGAAGGAAACGGGATAAAGCTGAGCGGCATTGGCGGGTGGCATGAAGGACTGAAAGGAAAAATAACCTTCACCGGACGCGCAACGGCAAAGACAAAAGGCGGAAGCATGACGAGCCGCGACGGCATATTGCAGATTAAGGGTGCAGACGAGGCAACGATATACATCACGATAGCAACAAACTTCAAGCACTATGACGACATCAGCGGCAACGACACGCTGCGTTCGGAACAGATGCTGAATGATGCACTGAAAAGCAGTTTCGACAAAATAAAGAGCGCACACCTTGCCAACTACAGGAAATATTACGACCGTGTAAGAATGAACTTCGGCAAGGACGCCTATCCCGATGTGCCTACAGACGAGCGCGTGGCACGCTTCAAGGAGACCAACGACCTGCACCTTGTGGAGACCTACTTCCAGTTCGGACGCTATCTGCTCATCTGCTCGTCGCAGCCCGGCACACAGCCGCCGACGCTTCAGGGTATATGGAACGACAAGATGCAGCCCTCGTGGGACAGCAAGTACACATGCAACATAAACTTGGAGATGAACTACTGGCCCGCAGAGGTGGCAAACCTGACGGAACTCAACGGTCCGCTTTTCGACCTTATAGAGGATGTAAGCCAGACGGGCAGGGAGACGGCACGCATAATGTACGGTGCCGACGGCTGGGTGCTGCACCACAACACCGACATCTGGCGCGTCACGGGAGCCATAGACAAGGCTCCGTCGGGACTGTGGCCAACGGGCGGTGCATGGGTGTGCCAGCATCTGTGGGAGCATTACCTGTATACGGGCGACATCCCGTTCCTCAGAAAAGTCTATCCGATAATGGAGGGTGCGGCGCGCTTCCTCAACCAGATAATGGTGCGCGAGCCGAAGAACAACTGGTGGGTGGTTTGCCCGAGCCTCTCGCCCGAGAATGCTCATCCCCACAAGTCAACGACAGCAGCGGGAGTGACAATGGACAACGAACTGATACGCGACTTGTTCAACCACTTCATATCTGCAACGGAGATACTGAACGAGACATCTTCGCTGACGGACAGCCTGAAGGACAAAATAGCCGGACTGCCGCCCATGCAGACCGGACGCTGGGGACAGTTGCAGGAGTGGATGGACGACTGGGATAATCCAAAGGATATCCACCGCCATGTGTCACACCTCTACGGCATGTACCCGAGCAACCAGATATCACCGTACCGCACGCCCGAGCTTATGGCGGCAGGACGCAAGTCGCTGATACACCGCGGCGACCCGTCAACGGGATGGAGCATGGGCTGGAAGGTATGCCTGTGGGCGCGACTGCTCGACGGCAACCATGCCTGGAAACTCATCGGCGACCAGCTGACACTGGTACGCAACGAGAAGAAGAAAGGCGGCACGTATGCCAACCTCTTCGATGCCCATCCGCCTTTCCAGATAGACGGCAACTTCGGCTGTGCGGCAGGTATTGCCGAGATGCTTATGCAGAGCCACGACGGCTTCGTTTATCTTCTTCCGGCACTTCCGGATGCGGTAAAAGAAGGTTCGGTAAGCGGTCTTAAAGCCCGCGGAGGCTTTGAGGTGTCAATGGAATGGAGCAATGGCGCACTGACAAAGGCAGTGATAAAGTCGGCTAACGGCGGCAACCTCCGCATACGCTCTGCCGTACCTCTCAAAGGCAAGGGGCTGAAGGCTGCAAAGGGTGAGAACAAGAACCCGCTGTATAAGCTCGATCCGGTGCCGGCACAACGCATCAACAACCCGGCAGAAATAGAGAAAATGCCTGATCTCAAGAAGACATATCTCTATGACATAAGTACACGCAAGGGAGAGAGGGTTGAGTTAAGAGTTAAGAATTAAGAGTTAAGAAAATTGGGGATAATAAGACTTATAAGACCTATAAGACTAATAGGTCCAATAAGACCAATAAGACAAAAAACAGAACAGGACAAGTTCTTTACTTTGAATATAATAAAACCATTGAATATGAAGAAGACAGCTTTAATGGCAGCACTGATGTTGCTGACCGTAGTTACAGCCAATGCGGCAAAGAAAATCTACAAGCCATGGGACAACGGCAGGCTTGTGGTGTCAGAGAACCAGCGCTACATAGTGCATGAAAACGGCAAGCCTTTCTTCTGGCTCGGCAACACGGCATGGCTCCTGCCCGAGAGACTGAACAGGGATGAAGTGGGATTTTTCCTCAGCAAGGACAGGGAAGCCGGATATAATGTGGAACAGATACAGGTGCTCAACGCCATACCTACGTTCAACATATACGGACAACAGGCTAATGACGCAACATTCGACTTCTCTAAATTCACGAAGCCGGGTGTATACGGCTACTGGGATCATCTTGACTTTATAGTGGATGTTGCCGCTGCCAACGGCATCTACATTGCCATGGACTGTATATGGGGCTCGCAGATAAACAACATGGACGTAAAGAAGGCTGCGGCATACGGCAAGTTCCTCGGCGAGCGCTACAAGAACAAGCCTAACATTATATGGATGATAGGCGGCGACATCATGGGCGACAAGAAGCCGGAAGTGTGGGATGCGCTGGCACGTGCCATACGCAAGGCTGACAACGGTCACATCATGACGTTCCACCCGCGCGGAAGAACAACGTCGGCATGGTGGTACAACGACCGTGAGTGGATGGACTTCAACATGTTCCAGAGCGGACACCGCCGCTACGGACAGCGCAACGGCGACGGCGACTATACCATAAAGGACAATACCGAGGAGGACAACTGGACATACGTGGACATGAGCTTCGAGAAGAAACCGCTGCGTCCGGTTATCGACGGCGAGCCGTCATACGAGGACATACCGCAGGGACTGCATGACTTCTTGGCACCGCGCTGGATGGACTATGACGTGCGCCGCTATGCCTACTGGGCAGTGTTTGCGGGAGCATTCGGACATACCTACGGGCACAACTCGGTGATGCAGTTCATACGCCCGGGACTTGGAGCATCGTTTGGTGCGGAAAAGCCTTGGTGGGAGGCAATGAAGGATCCGGGATACAACCAGATGAAATACCTTAAACGGCTCATGCTTGCCTTCCCGTTCACAGAGGGAACAGGCGACCAGAGCATTATAGCAGGGCAGAACGGTGAGCGTTACGACCGTGTCATTGCCACGCGCGGCAACGACTACATGCTGGTATACAACTACAGCGGCAAGCCTATGAAGATTGACCTCACAAAGATAAGCGGAGCGAAGAAAAACGTGTGGTGGATGAACCCTGCTGACGGAAAGCTGACATATCTCGGCGAATACGACAGCAAGGTTACGGAGTTTACATACGACGCGGCATATCTGAGAGGCAGCGACCGTGTGCTTATTGCCGTCGATGCAGCAAAGAGCTATATAGAAAAAGGTGCAACCGTTATTCCTGAAGCAGAATGATAAGAAATATTTTATTGATTGTATGTGCTTTTCTTTGCTGTTCCACAGCCGGAGCGGCAAAGAAAAAGACAACAAGGAAGAATGCCGCGGCAGTAGCCGTGACAGACATGCGCACGGAGCGCATGGTAAATCCGATGAGCCTGGACACCCCCACCCCGCGCATTGGCTGGCGCATAGTGTCGGACAAGAACGATGTGATGCAGACTTCATACCGCATCATCGTTGCCTCGACACCGGAGAAAGCACAAAACCTTGAGGGCGACCTGTGGGATGAAAGCGCAAGCAGTGACCGTTCACAGTGGATTGTATACGCTGGCAAGGAGCTACGCAGCAACACACGGTGCTACTGGAGAGTGAAGGTAAACACCACCAAGGGCGAGTCTGACTGGAGCGACGTGGCAATGTGGAATGTCGGACTCCTGTCCGAGTCAGACTGGAGCGGTGTGTGGATAGGTCTTGACCATGCCATGCCGTGGGAGGTGGAAGATGTGCACAGCAAGCTCGGTGCGCGCTACATGCGCTCAGAGTTTGAACTTGACAAGGAAGTGAGGCACGCAACGCTCTATATTTGCGGGCTGGGCATGTACGAGGCTTACATCAACGGCAAGAAAGTGGGCGATGATGTTCTTGCGCCTGCCCCGACCGACTACCGTAAGACCGCGATATACAACGCGTTCGACGTAACGGACATGCTGGCAGCCAAAAACGCCATTGCCGTTGCCGTGGGCAACGGACGCTACTACACCATGCAGCAGAAGAAAAAGCCTTATAAGATAGCCAACTTCGGTTATCCCAAGCTGCGCGCAAATCTTGTCATTGAGTTTAAGGACGGCAAGAAAAAGACCATATCCACAAGCGTAAAATGGAAATTGAACGTTGATGGTGCCATCAGGTCCAACAACGAGTACGACGGCGAGATATACGACGCACGCAAAGAACTTGCCGGATGGACAGAGGCAGGGTATGACGACAGGCAGTGGATTGCCGTTGAGCGTGTAGGCGCACCTTACGGAACACTGCGCGGAGCGATGAGCCCCAATATGAAAATACAGATGACGGTGAAGCCGATAAGCATGAAAAAGCACGGCAACGCCATAATCCTTGATATGGGACAGAACATGACGGGATGGCTGAAAGCACGCATAAACAGCAGCAGGGCAGGCGATTCTATAAGCCTGCGCTTCTCTGAGAGAATTTATGAAGACGGCAGCCTTGACGTGGAGAACCTGCGCCACGCACTGTGTAACGACATATACGTGACAAACGGCAAGGAACAGGGACGCTGGTGGTCGCCCACATTCGTATACCACGGGTTCAGATATGTTGAGGTGAAAGGCATGGACAATGCCAGAATTGACGATTTCATCGGTGAGGTGATATACGATGAAATGGAAAAGACAGGCGAATTCACATGTTCCAACCCTACGCTCAACAAGGTCTATAACAATGCCGTATGGGGCATCTCAGGCAACTACAAAGGCATGCCGCTCGACTGTCCGCAACGCGACGAGCGCCAGCCGTGGCTCGGCGACCACACACGCGGATGCTTCGGCGAGGCATACGTTTTCAACAACAATGCACTATACGACAAGTGGGCACGCGACATAACCGAGGCGCAGCGCGAGGACGGCTGCATTCCCGACGTTGCCCCGGCATACTGGAACTATTACTCCGACAACATGACATGGCCGTCCACTCTGCCGTTCACAATGGAGATGATGTACAATCATTTTGGTGATGACGCGCCTATACGCAAGTATTACGGCAGCGTGAAACGTTGGCTCGACCACATGAAATACCAGTATGCACAGGACGGAATAATGCCGCGCGACAAATACGGCGACTGGTGTGTACCGCCCGTAGACCTGAAGCTGATACACAGCAAAGACCCGAAACGTCTCACAGACGGCACACTGATAGCAACGGCATACTATTATCAGATGAACAGGATGATGGCGCGTTACGCCACGATGCTGTCAAAAGCAGACGAGGCAAAGGCGTTCAATGCTGAGGCGGCAAAGGTGAAGGATGCTTTCAACAAGAAATTCCTGACAATAAACCGCAACACAAGTGCCGTTCCGGGGCATCTGATGTATCCCGACAGCACTTTCTACGGCAACAATACGGTGACGGCAAACCTGCTGCCGCTTGCCTTCGGAATGATAGATGACGACTATGTACGCGGCGAGGTGGAGAAGAACATCATCAACACCATAATCGAAAAGAACAAGGGGCACGTGACGAGCGGCGTAATCGGAAACCAGTGGCTCATGCACACGCTGACCGACATGGGAAGAAGCGACATAGCATGGCTTATCGCGACAAACAAGACATATCCGAGCCTTGGATACATGGTTGAAAAAGGCGCGACGACGATATGGGAGCTGTGGAACGGTGACACCGCGAACAAGTGGATGAACAGCGAGAACCACATAATGCAGCTGGGCGACCTCATCTCATGGATGTACGAAGACCTTGCCGGAATACAGAGCGACAGCAAAAATCCCGGCTTCAAGCACATCATAATGAACCCCGACTTCTCGGTAGACGAGATAGACGACATCAATGCCTCATACAAATCCATATACGGCACTATCGTCAGCCGTTGGACAAAGAAGAACGGCATGCTCAACTGGCACGTGGAGATACCGGCAAATACAACGGCAACACTGTATATGCCCGACGGTTCGGTAAAGGAAACCGGCTCAGGTGCATACGACTTCAAGGTTCGGATGCCGGTAAAAGACAAGGCAGTCGTGGCTGACGAGTTTTTATATACCAAGGCATCATTCCCCGAATGCCACTCGGCTACTATTGCAGAGACAACGAAAGGCGACCTCGTTGCAACATATTTCGGCGGAACAAAGGAACGCAACCCCGACGTATGTATATGGATAAGCCGCAAGCCGAAGGGCAGCAACGAGTGGCTTGCGCCACAGCTCGTTGCCGACGGCGTGTTCAAGACAGGCAGCGAAGAGGCGCGTCTTGCAGGACTGTCCGGTCTTGACAGCACCACAACAGCGGCAGACAAAGGTCCCATTCTCGACCCGAAGATACGCAAGAACCCCGCGGGCTATCAGCGCAAGGCGTGCTGGAACCCTGTTGTATATCAGGTGCCGGGCGGCGAGTTGCAGATATACTTCAAGATTGGCTCGAACGTTGCCGACTGGACAGGCTGGATGATACGCTCGAAGGACGGCGGAAAGACGTGGAGCCGACGCGAGCCGCTTAAAGAAGATTATCTCGGACCTGTCAAGAACAAGCCCATAATGAGCAAGGGACGGCTCATCGCACCTACAAGCATAGAGAAAGGCGGATGGCGCCTGTACTTTGAATACTCCGATGACATGGGCAAGACATGGCAGCGCACCGATTATGTGGAGGCAGACAAAGGCGTACTTGCCATACAGCCGTCGATAATGACACTTAAAGACGGACGGCTTGCCGCCGTGGCACGCACACGCAGCGAGCACATAGGCATAACCTACAGCAGTGACAACGGACTGACATGGTCGAAGCTGCAGCTCATTGACACGCCGAACAACAACAGCGGTCTCGATGCCGTAACGCTTAAAGACGGCACACATGTGCTTATATGCAACGACCGTCCGATACCGAAGGGCATAAAGGGCGGCAAGGGACTGCGAACGCCCGTTTCGGTAATGAAATCCGACGACGGGCAGAACTGGACTCATTGGATAACGCTTGAAGACTCTCCAATAAGCCAGTATTCTTATCCGTCGATAATACAGACATCCGACGGACATCTACATTGTATATATACATGGCGCCGCCAGAGAATAAAGCATGTTGAGCTGGTGCCTTGAATATGACTATAGGCTCTATGATGCTATAGTTGCTATAGAATCTATGGCATCTATAGAGCCTATAGAACCATAGAACCTACAGCAAACAATAATACCAAACAACAATGAGAAAGATACTATCGGCAATAATAACCCTTCTCTTCATGACCGCTTCTGCCATAGCGGCAGACACCTCTGTTGCAGGACTGTATCCCGTGGCAAACAGCGGCCGCATCATCTACAACTTCAACCAGGGCTGGCGCTTCATGCTTGGTGACAAAGCAGGTGCCGGAGCCAAGGACTTTGACGACAAGGACTGGGCTGTGGTGTCCGTGCCCCATACCCTGCGCCTTGAACCCGCCGAGGCAAGCGGCGGGCGCAACTATCAGGGCATTGCATGGTACAGAAAGCATTTCACCATGCCGGCAGACATGAAAGGCAAGGACGTAACGCTGCACTTCGAGGCGATAATGGGCAAGCAGGAAATATACGTTAACGGCAAACTTGCATGCAGCCACCTCGGCGGATACCAGCCCATAACCGTAAACCTGAGCAAAGAGGGCGTGAAGCCCGGCGACAAGTGTGTCATTGCCGTAAAGACAGACAACAGCGATGACAAGACATTCCCACCGGGAAAGAAACAGTCGGCACTCGACTTCTGCTACCATGGCGGCATGTACCGCGACGTATGGCTGATAGGCAAGTCGCCGGTGGCAATAACCGATGCCATAGAGGCAGACAAGGTTGCAGGCGGAGGAGTGTTCCTCCATTACGACAACATAACGGAGAAAAGTGCTCAGGCATTTGTTAACGTCGAAGTGGGCAACAATTCGGCAAAGACGGTCCGCCCGACAGTCATAGTCACGATAAAGGAAAAAGGCGGAAAAATCATAAAGACACTGAAAAAGAGCATCAGCATTGCTCCCGGAAAGGATGCAACGGCAATGCTCGGAACAACGATAAAGCAGCCGCACCTGTGGTCGCCCGAGTCGCCATACCTTTACAATGTAGAGATAGCGGTAATAAACAACGGCAAGAATGCTGACGGCGGCATGGTGCGCATGGGCATACGCAAGGCGGAGTTCCGCGGCAAAGACGGCTTCTGGCTCAACGGCAAGCCTTATCACCAGCTCGTTGGCGGCAACCGCCATCAGGACTTCGCATACGTGGGCAACGCACTGCCCAACTCACAGCAGTGGCGCGACGCCAAGCGCCTGCGCGATGCCGGCATGATAATAATCCGTGCGGCACACTATCCGCAGGACCCGTCGTTCATGGATGCCTGCGATGAGCTGGGACTGTTTGTAATCGTGCCCACTCCGGGGTGGCAATACTGGAACAAAGACCCTAAGTTCGGAGAGCTTGTACACAAGAACACGCGTGAGATTATACGCCGCGACCGCAACCATCCGAGCGTGCTCCTTTGGGAACCGATACTCAACGAGACACGCTATCCGAAAGACTTCGCCCTGAAGGCACTGCAGATTACACGCGAAGAGTTTCCTTATCCCGGTCGCCCGGGTGCTGCCGCCGACATGCACTCCGAAGGTGTGAAGGACAACTACGACGTGCTGTATGGCTGGGTGGACGACATAGGCAAGGAGGGGACGCCAGATGACAAGTGCATATTCACACGCGAGTTCGGCGAGATGGTTGACGACTGGTATGCGCACAACAACATAAACCGTGCCTCACGCTCATGGGGCGAGCGCCCGCAGCTCATGCAGGCACTTAGCCTTTGCGACACCTACGGCGAGATGCACCATGCACAGCGCCAGTTCATCGGCGGCTGCCAGTGGCACCCGTTCGACCACCAGCGCGGATATCATCCCGATCCGTACTGGGGCGGCATATACGATGCCTTCCGCCAGAAGAAGTATGCCTTCGAGATGTTCCGCTCGCAGCAGCGCGATATAGAGCCGATGGTGTTCATTGCCAATGAGATGACACAGTGGTCGTCCGATGACGTTACGGTGTTCAGCAACTGCGACAGCGTGCGCCTTACAATGTTCGAAGGTGACAAGGTGCTTACCCTGCCCGTTGTCCACGACGATAACGACAAACCATGTGCCCCGGTTGTGTTTAAGGACTTCTGGAACTTCTGGAAGGCACGCGAATACAGCTACAAGCAGCGCAACTGGCAGCGCGTATCGCTCGTTGCCGAGGGTATAAAAGACGGCAAGGTGGTGGTTACAGAGAAGAAGATGCCATCGCGCCGCTCAACGAAGATACGCCTTTATGCCGACAAAATGGGCAAGGAACTTGTTGCCGACGGCAGCGACTTCATAGTTGTTGTAGCCGAGATAACCGACGACAACGGCAACGTGAAGCGTCTTGCAAAGGAAAACATCCTGTTCACAGTAGAGGGAGAAGGACGCATCATAGGCGACGCATCAATCTTTGCCAACCCACGTGCCGTTGAATGGGGAAGCGCACCTGTGCTGATACAGTCGACCGGCAAGCCGGGCAAGATAACGGTTACGGCTCGCGCGGCATTCGGAGGTGTCCACGCTCCTGCCACGGACACCATAACGTTCGAAAGCATACCTGCCGCTATGCCGGCATGCTATACGGACAAGCCCACAGCAAACACACATGTTGCTGCACAGCAACGGCACGACAACAGTCAGCCGGCAGCATCAGCCGAGGAGATAAGGCGCACGCTTGAGGAGGTGAACAAGCAGCAGATGGACTTCGGGGTGCAGTAACCGGAATAAACATACAACGTTAAAGCCACTGGTGCGGTAAGCGATATGTCGCTTACCGCACCAGTGGCTTT
>ERZ778503.1256-NODE-1256-length-18340-cov-7.057752_pt1 | contig 18340 bp, 15 predicted proteins | sample MGYA00510047_ERZ778503 | MGnify/ENA primary metagenome ERZ778503 (study PRJEB29527, sample SAMN07138965) | mouse gut metagenome | material: feces | host: mouse | place: China:Nanjing | collected 2016-01-25 ... | reverse complement strand
CTGTTGATACGTGTCCAGAGTTATATGCAAAAGAGTTAGAGAATATGGGATTTGGTGTAAAAGAGCAGAGAAATGTTTTTGATACTCTTTGCGGATATGATATTAAATGACAAATAGAAGATATGATAAGACGACCCAATTGCCCATTTGTATTTTATATAGGAAGAAAAAAATTAATTAAGCGTAATGAGTTTGAAAAGTACCTTGAAAAAGTAATTGAGCTGTGATATAGACTTATGAATCTTTATATGGTAATATATATCAAGGCTCTTTTCTTTTCAAACTATGAAAGGAAGGAGATTTTTCAATGGGAAAGGATTTAAGAGAGAAGGAGTTAGGTGTTGGAATAAGCCAACGGAAAGATGGATTATATACAGCAAGGTTTACAGATAGAAACGGAAAGCGTAAACAACAGTATTTTAAGAAGTTACAGGAATGTCGAAATTGGCTTGCGGATGCACAGTTTGAGAATGAACATGGAAATGTGCTACAAGGCGAAAATCCAACGGTGGATGCGTGGTTTGATTATTGGATAGAAAACATAAAAGGACAAACCATAAGAGATAATACGAAAAGAAATTATTTGGAACGCTACAGGCGAAATATTAAACCAATTTTAGGGAGTATGTTAGTTAGAGATGTAAAACCTATTCATTGTCAAAACGTTTTGCTTAATATGTTAAAAACCTATTCAAACGCTATGATTGAATATTGTCGTGTAGCTATGGGAGCAATGTTTGGTAGTGCATTGGAAAACGAACTAATTGAGAAAAACCCTGTCACAAAAAATGTAAAATGTAAATCAGGAAAAATGCCAAAAGAAACAAGAGTATTGACAATTGAGGAGCAAAAATTATTTCTTGAAACTGTCAAAAATTCAAGTAATTATAATCAGTGGGCATTAATTTTGCAAACAGGACTTCATACAGGTGAAATGATAGGGCTTCGATGGTCAGATGTAGATTTTGAAAACAAAGTTCTTCATGTACGCAGGACAATGGAGTACCGTCATGAATTTGGAGAATGGAGAATTGGCGAACCTAAGACGAAAAGTGGTGTGCGTGATATTCCGCTCACGCAAGAGGCATTACGAATTTTAAAAGAACAAAAAACAAAATTAGAAGAATGAAAGTCATATCTGTAGATTTTTCTGAGCAGGTTTTTCTATGTAAAGATGGAACGCCAACAAAAAACAGCGCATATGATACAAAATTGTATTATTATTGTGATAAGATAGGAATAAAACATTTTTCTATGCACACTCTTAGACACACATTTGCTACAAGATGCATTGAAGCGGGAATGAAACCCAAAACTTTACAAATGATTTTAGGACATTCAAACATAGGTATTACTATGAACTTGTATGTCCATGTAACAGATGATGAAAAGGCAAAGGAAGTAAAGCGCATTGAAGAAATGCTTAAAATTATTTAAAATTGGTGTAGAAAATATTTATAGAAAGGAAGAAAGCCCTAAAATAAAGGAATTTCTAAATGGTATATAAAAAAATGAAAATCGTATTTATGGGGACGCCTGATTATGCAGCAAAGGCATTGGAGGCGCTTATCAAGGCAGGTCATAAGGTGACAGCCGTTGTGACACAGCCGGACAGGCCAAAGGGAAGAAGTGGCCAGATGCAATGTTCACCGGTGAAAGAGTGTGCTGTAAGCTATGGGATTGCAGTATTGCAGCCAATTAAAATCAAGACGCTAGAAGCAATTGCGGAGTTGAGAAAATATGAAGCTGATATTTTTGTGGTAGCGGCATTTGGACAGATCTTGTCAAAAGAAATTTTGGAGATGCCTAAGTTTGGCTGCGTCAATATTCATGCATCTTTGCTGCCAAAATATAGAGGTGCAGCGCCAATCAATCAGTGTATTATAGATGGCGAGAAAGAAACAGGTGTCACAATTATGCAAATGGATACTGGAATTGACACTGGAGACATACTTACGCAAAAAAAGGTTATCCTAGAAGATAAGGAGACTGCGGAAACACTTTTTGACAAACTTACACAAGCTGGTGCAGCGTTGATTGTAGAGACGCTCCCAAAGATTGAGCAGGGGGTACTCACACCAATAAAGCAAGAGGAAAGCAGTGTAAGTTACGTCAAAATGATGGATAAAGCAAAGGGAAAGATAGATTGGAACTGTGATGCAGTTTTTATAGAACGGCTTGTCCGCGGGTTGAATCCTTGGCCAAGTGCGTATACTTTTTATCAGGGAAAGACAATAAAAATCTGGCGTAGTGATGTGGTAGATGCACTTGTGAAAAATACAGAACAGCCGGGAACTATTGTTTGTATTTCAAAAGATTTCTTTGATGTAGTTTGTGGAAAAGGGATTTTGAGAGTTTATGAGCTACAATTAGAAGGGAAAAAACGTATGGATACAAAAAGTTTCTTGTTGGGGAATCCATGGAAGACAGGAATGCTTTTAGCATAGTATAGTGTGAAAAATCGTTCTAAGGCAGCAAAAAACACTGCCTAAGAACGATTAAGTTTCACACAGGAAAAACGCAAAGGACAGCATTTTTCATTTCTATTTGAGCCGCCAAAAGGCGGCATGGGGGATAGTGTGAAATTAAAATTTCACACCTCCTGATTTGTACGCCGCCAAAGCGGGCAGATGGGAGTTAGTGTGAAAAATAAATTTTTCACACGGCAAATTTGTGCTTACGCATTGTGAACAGAGTTCACATTAAATTCGCAGATTTTGGTAAGAATGGGGATTTTTATGGAACGATAATTGTTAAACTATAGAAAGGAGTCGTTATGCCATTTGGTTTTGGATATTATTTTGATTCGACGTATATCTTAGTTCTTATTGGTGCAGTGCTCAGTATTATTGCTTCTGCGCGGGTCAACGCAACATTTAGCAAGTTTGCAAGGGTGCGAAGCATGTCTGGAATGACAGGTGCACAGACTGCGGAAGCAATTTTACGCAGTAAAGGAATCCATGATGTGCGGGTGGAGCATATTAGAGGAAATTTGACAGATCACTATGATCCAACAAAGAAGGTGGTGCGGCTTTCAGACAGTGTATATGGATCGACATCTGTTGCAGCAATTGGTGTCGCAGCGCATGAGTGCGGGCATGTTATGCAGCATCATGAGGGATATGCGCCACTCAATTTTAGAACAGCACTGGTTCCGGCCGCAAATATTGGGTCGAAACTTGGAATTCCTATTATTCTTGTTGGGTTACTGCTGGGAAGCAATTCAATGCTAGTAAATATTGGTATTTGGGTATTTTCGCTTGCTGTTCTTTTTCAGATAGTGACACTTCCTGTGGAATTTGACGCTTCAAAAAGAGCACTTGTCTGCATAGAGCAATACGGGATAGTGACAAGTGATGAGCGCAAAAAGAGCGCTAAAGTATTGAAGGCTGCAGCATACACTTATGTTGCGGCAGCAGCGGCATCGATTTTGCAGTTGCTGCGGCTTGTACTATTGTTTGGAAAACGGGATGATTAAGGATGACACAGAGACAAAATAAAACGCAGATTATAAATCAACGCATGATTGTGTTAGAGATGCTTTTGACAGAAACAGTATATTCTCATATGATTGTATATGATGTACTAAACAAATATAATTATCTGCCGCAGCAGGAGAAATCTTTTATCAAACGACTTTATGAAGGTACTTTAGAGCGGCAGATAGAGTTGGATTATGTGCTTGACCAGTATTCTAAAGTGAAGACAAATAAGATGAAGAAGGTTATTCGTGCGATTATGCGCATAAGTGTGTATCAGATTTTATACATGGACGCAGTGCCTGATGCGGCTGCCTGCAATGAAGCAGTAAAACTTGCACAGAAAAAAGGATTTTCTTCTTTAAAAGGTTTTGTGAATGGTGTGCTTAGAAGCATTGTACGCAATAAGAATAATCTTTCATATGATAGCTTGTCCGTAAAATATTCTATGCCGGACTGGATTGTTAATCTGTGGACAGAACAGTTAGGTGCTAGTAAGACAGAAACAATATTAGCTGGACTTTTAGAAGAACATTTGGTGACAATTCGTTTTCGAGAGATACCAAACCAGACAAAGATCACAAAAGAAATGGCTGTAAATGCTGTGCGGAAGACACTTACAACACAGAGTGGGACAATGGAACAACATGGATATGTGCCTTTTGTATACAAAGTGTCTGGAACAGATGATCTCACAAAGTTGCCCTACTATCAAGATGGCGCTTTTGTGGTGCAAGATATCAGTTCTATACTCGCAGTGATGGCACTTGGTATAGAAGAATATGTGAAGCAGATGGATATACAAGACAGTAAAAAGACAGTGCATGTCCTTGATTTGTGTGCGGCGCCAGGCGGAAAATCGATGTTTGTAGCGGATATCTTGGAACAATGTAATGTCAATTATACTATTTTATCAAGAGATATTTCTGCGGAAAAAACTTGTAGAATGCTGGAAAATTTTGAACGGTGTGGTTTGCATCATATGACAATCGAGACAGCAGATGCACTAGAGGAGGATGAACAGCTTGTGGGGACAGCGGATATTGTGATTGCGGATGTTCCTTGTTCTGGGCTTGGAGTGATAGGGAAAAAACGTGATATTAAATATAAGATTACACCAGAGATGATTGAGGAGATTACGATTCTGCAAAAGCAGATACTTGCAGTGGCAGTACGATATCTAAAACCAGGTGGACGTTTGCTGTTTAGTACTTGTACTATCAATCAAAACGAGAATGAAAAGCATTTTGTATGGCTGCGTGATGCGCTGAAGCTAATACCATTATCGCTCGATAAGGTATTGCCAGCCTGTTTACATACAGAAACAACTAGGAATGGGTATTTGCAGTTATTGCCAGGGGTACATGACGCAGATGGATTTTTTATCAGTGTGTTCTGCAAGCCGGAGGTATAAAGATGGAATCATTTGATATTAAATCAATGACTTTAGAAGAAGTAAAGGCAATCATTGTAGCGATGGGGGAAAAACCGTTTCGTGCGAAACAACTGTACGAGTGGATGCATGTCAAACTCGCACGAGACTATGATGAGATGACCAATCTGCCAAAAAGTCTGCGAGAACGATTGAATGAGAATTATCCATATACTTCTCTGAAAGAAGTAATGGTACAACAATCAAAGATTGATGGAACCCAAAAATTTCTTTTTGCGCTGGCAGATGGAAATTGTGTTGAGAGTGTTTGGATGCAGTATCATCATGGTAATTCCGTGTGTATTTCCTCACAGGTAGGGTGTCGTATGGGGTGTCGATTTTGCGCTTCGACACTTGATGGACTAGAGAGAAATCTTACACCGTCTGAAATGCTTGACCAGATATATGCGATTGCTAGAAGTACTGGGGAACGAGTTTCCAATGTTGTTGTGATGGGGACTGGAGAACCGCTGGACAATTATGATAATCTTCTTCGCTTTTTACAGATGATTTCTGATGAAAGTGGTCTTCATATTAGCCAGAGAAATATTACTGTCTCGACCTGTGGAATTGTGGAGAATATGAGACGACTTGCGGACGAAAAATTGCAGATTACGCTGGCATTATCTCTCCATGGTTCCACACAAGAAAAAAGACAAGAGCTAATGCCGATTGCAAACAGATATTCGGTTAGTGAGGTAATTGATGCCTGTCGCTATTATTTTATGCAGACAGGTAGACGCATCACATTTGAGTACAGTCTTGTGAGCGGAGTCAATGATACAGAAGCAGATGCGGAAAATCTGTGTAAGTTGGTGGACGGGCTGAACTGTCATGTCAACCTCATACCAGTTAATCCTATCAAAGAACGTGACTATTCTGCATCTGAGCGCAAAGATGTTCTTCGTTTTCAGAACAAATTAGAGAAAAAACACATTAACGCCACAGTTCGTAGAGAGATGGGTAGAGACATTAATGGAGCTTGTGGTCAGTTGCGGAGAAGGTTTGGAGACTTGAATTAAGATTACACATGTGCTAATATAAGTAGAAGTGTGAACAGCGTTACAATTCACACCCATGCCAGTTTTTATCAAATTATAAGTTATCGAGGTGTGAATTATAACAGATTTTGCACACAAAATGCTAAAGTGAAAAAGCGAAAGCTTTTAGCATTTTGGCGCATGATTCCCACTACTTTGGTGTAGGTGTGAAAAGTAACTGAACAGCAACAAAACATTTTCACTGATTGGAGGAGAAAAAGTGGAGTTATTTTCTATAACGGATGTTGGCAGGAGAAGGGAAATTAACGAAGACTATCTATATACTTCGGATAAGCCAGTGGGAAATCTTCCAAACCTTTTTATTGTGGCGGATGGTATGGGCGGACATAATGCTGGAGATTATGCGTCAAGACATGCTGTGGAGAAGGCAGTATCAGTGATTGAACAGTATACGGAAGAATATGATGCGGAGAATATACTACAGAAAGCGATTGATGATGCCAACACACATATCCATCAGATTGCAAGACAGAACAGTAAATATAAAGGGATGGGTACAACGTTTGTCGCAGTGACTTTTGAGGGAAATCATGTGACTGCTGCCAATGTAGGGGACAGCAGAATGTATATTATCAATGATTTTATAACACAGATCACTAAAGATCACTCGCTTGTTGAGGAAATGATTGACATGGGAGGGATAGACCGAGAAGCGGCACGAAGTCATCCAGATAAAAATATTATCACAAGAGCAGTCGGTGTAAAAGAGTATGTACTTGTGGATTTTTTTGATGTGCACATTGGACCAACAGAAAAATTGCTGCTCTGTACAGATGGACTTACCAATATGCTAAAAGATGACGAAATACACAGGATTATCGTTGAGAGCAGTAGCTTGGAGGAGGCTGGAAGACGTCTGATTGAAGCTGCCAATCAAAACGGCGGGCGAGATAATATAGCTGTGGTTCTTGTGGAACCGTTTGGAGGTCGGAATGATTAAGTTGGGAATGCTGATTGGCGGTCGCTATGTGGTGCTGGAAAAAATTGGCACTGGCGGTATGTCGGATGTATACAGGGCAAAAGATCAAAAGCTGAATCGGTTTGTAGCGGTCAAAGTACTAAAGCAGGAGTTTTCTGAAAACCGGAATTTTGTGTCGAAATTCCGAGTGGAGGCGCAGGCAGCGGCAGGACTTATGCACCCGAATATTGTCAATGTCTATGATGTGGGGGAAGAAGATGGGATTCACTATATTGTGATGGAGCTTGTGGAGGGAATCACTCTTAAAAAGTATATTGAGAAAAAGGTTAGACTCACAACAAAGGAAGCCATCAGCATTGCGATACAAGTTGCGATGGGGATTGAGGCTGCACACAATAATCACATTATACATAGAGACATCAAGCCTCAAAATATTATTATCTCCAAGGAGGGGAAAGTTAAGGTAACAGACTTTGGCATTGCAAAAGCTGCGTCAAGTAATACGATTACTTCTAATGTAATGGGATCTGTTCACTATACGTCGCCAGAGCAAGCAAGAGGAGGTTTTTCAGACGAAAAAAGTGATATCTATTCTATGGGAATCACAATGTTTGAGATGCTGACAGGGCGCGTGCCATTTAATGGAGATACAACAGTGGCAATCGCTATTAAGCATATACAAGATCCTATGCCTTTGTTGAGAGATTTTGTACCTGAAGTACCACAGAGCGTAGAAAACATTGTTATGAAATGTACGCAGAAAAGTCCAGATAGACGATATCAGAGTATGAGTGAGATGATATCAGATTTAAAATGTTCTTTGATCAATCCAGATGCTGTAATTGCGCAGGTGGATACAGAAGATGATACTGGAAAGACCAAGGTTATGCCAAATAGTGACCGAACAGCCTCTATTTCTGTACCTCCAGTATTGAATACCGTTTGGGATGAAAAAGTGCCACAGAGGGAAATTTATGCGGATGAGGCAGATTTGGAGGCTATGCCAGAGCTGATACCCCCTGTTACAAAAAGAAAAAACAGTAGTTATCAGGATGAGTCTTATGATGAGTCCTATTATAACGACGAATATTATGAAGATATAATAGAAGATAAACCTGTAAAAAATGCGAAACAAAAAACGCAGAAAACAACAAATTCTTCTAATGCCAAAAAGCCAACGAAAAAACCACAAAATAAATCTTCAAAAAAATCTGGGAAAAAACCACAAAATAAATCTGGAAATAACAAACAGAATACAACTGGGAAGACAAAACAGAATAAGACTAGTGCAAATACAAGTAAAACATATGATTACTACGAAGAAGATTATGAACAAGAGATTGTCAATCGACAAAATGTTCGAGAAAGTACATATGATTATGAAGAAGATTTTGCAAATAATTATGGAAAGAATGAGTATGATTACAATCCGAAAGCAGAGGGGTTTACGACAGTTCTCACAGTAATTGCTGCAGTGATTATTGGCTGTATTTTACTATATTTTGTTGGACAGGCAACCGGAATGTTCGAGCAGATTGGAGGAACGCCACTTCACAATAAAGTCAATGGGAGTGAAATTGAAAATGTAGTGATGCCAGAGTTTGCAGATAAAGATGTTGAGGAAGTTAAAGAGGCACTTAATTCTGTCGGGTTGGGATACAAAACTACATTTATTGAATCAACACAATACACAAAAAATAAGGTGATATCGGCAGCCCTAGAAGATGGTCAGACAGTGCTTGCAAACGATAGGGTTCCAGTGAACACAACGATTGTTCTTACCGCAAGTGCAGGGACAAATGGAATTAATGTTCCTTCTGTTCAAGGATTGTCCGAAGCAGAAGGAACAGCTACGCTAACAAAAGAAGGATTTAAAGTGGCCAAAAAACAGGAAGCTTCGTCAGAATATCCAAAAGGGACAATTATTGCACAGTTTCCAGAGGGAGATACAACAGCGCCACTTGAATCCGAGATTACGATTGTTATAAGTAATGGTAGTGATCAGGTAGAGGTACAAATGCCAAATGTTCTTGGTAATGCGAGGGAGACGGCAGTCAGTACTCTAGAAACCGCAGGACTAACAGTAAATAGCGTTGAGGAGTCGTACAGTGAATACCCTGAAGGGCAGATTTGTTATCAGAGCTATGAAGCAGGAACGACTGTCAATGCTGGAACTGCTATCGATTTAAAGATTAGTATTGGAAAGGAGACAGCAACTTACAATTGTAATCTGCTTGTACAGGCGCCAGAGGATTATATAGGTGGTATTGCAGAGGTACTTCTTACTACTGCAGATGGGTCACAGCAGTTGTGGTCTGCGCAGAGTGTAACAGCGTTTCCTGTATCTATTAATTTAAATAATTTTACAAGTCCATCTGCTTATGGAATTGTGATTGTCACTTACATAAGAAATGAAGAAGAACCCGTGATAGATGCAGACGGGAATCAGACAGTGCAGGTAGTGCCAAAAGCGGCACAGACAAAGCAGAATGTACAATTTACAAAAAATTAGCATGTGTTTGAGATGGTTGATATGGATGCATTAAATAAGATAAAAGTGAAATGGGTAATATAAGTTTATGCAAGGGAAGATTATAAAGGGAATTGCGGGTTTTTATTATGTTCATGTTCCCGACAAGGGTATCTATGCATGTAAGGCAAAGGGAATTTTTAGAAAAGAGAATATTAAACCACTTGTAGGTGATAATGTTGATATAGAGATTACACATGTAAAAGATTTTGAAGGAAATATCAAGACTATTCTTCCAAGAAGGAATGAACTCTTACGTCCTGCGGTTGCCAATATCGATCAGGCATTGTTAATTTTTGCTATGACAAAACCAGAACCAAATTTTAATCTTCTTGATCGGTTTTTAATTATGATGCGACAGCAAGGATTAGAGTGTATTTTGTGTTTTAATAAAAGTGACCTTTCAGATAGTGCACAAAAGGAATACATTGCACAAATTTATAAGCACAGTGAATATTCAAGTTTATTTTTAAGTGCTGAAAAAAAGGAAGGAATTGATGCGTTAGCACAAAAACTGTATGGTAAAACCACGGCTGTAGCTGGACCAAGTGGTGTAGGAAAATCATCAATTATAAACTGTTTACAAAAAGACAAACAGATGGAGACTGGAGAAATCAGTGAGAAGATTGCTCGTGGAAAACATACAACGAGACATTCAGAGCTAATTACAATTTCTGGAAATACTTACATTATGGATACGCCGGGATTTAGTGCTTTGTCTTTGTTCTCACTGGAAAAGGAGCAATTAAAAGATTATTATCCAGAATTTGCGTCGTACGAGTCTGAATGCCATTTTTTGACATGCACTCATATTCATGAACCGATATGTGGAGTGCGTGAGGCATTAACAAAGGGGCTCATCAGTCAGATAAGGTATGACAATTATGCAGCACTTTATAGGGAACTAAAAGAGAAAGAAAAGAGGAAATATTAGTATGAATTATCTATGTCCTTCAATACTTGCAGCAGATTTTTGGGAGCTTGGCAGACAAATTGCAATTGTAGAAAAGGCAGGGGTCCCTTATTTGCATATTGATGTGATGGATGGCATGTTTGTACCGTCCATCTCTTTTGGAATGCCAGTGCTTGAATGTGTAAGAAAAAAATCGAAACTTTTTATGGACGTGCACATGATGGTAAAAAATCCTGAACGCTATATTGAGGAATTAATTCAGCTAGGTGCGGATGGCGTGACTATTCATGTGGAGGCATGTGATTGTATAACAGAAACACTTTTAAAAATACGAGAGCTTGGTGCAAAAACAGGGCTTGCGATTAATCCAGAGACTCCTGTGAGTGCAGTATTTCCTTATATGGAATTGGTTGATATGGTGTTGGTGATGACAGTGCATCCAGGATTTGGCGGACAGAAATATATAACTGGTTGTTTTGAAAAGATTCGGGAAATGCGACGTGTAATCAATGAGAGCTATCCTGAAGTAAAGTTGGAGATTGATGGTGGTGTGACTCTGGACAATTTGGAGAAAAATCTTGAGGTAGGGGCGAATGTTATCGTGACAGGATCTGCCATATTTAAAGGTGATATAGAGGCGAACGTCCAAGAATTTTTAAAACGGATGTAAGAAATTGTTCAAAAATTGAATCTTGCTTACTTTTTCTTTGATAGCATTACTTGAAAATCATTTGTATAGTCTGCTATGCATCTGACTTTTAAATTATATTTTTGAAGAAAAATCCTACATATTTTTAAAAGTTATTTTTAACAATGCTTAATCAAAATTTTTCATTAAATGGATAAAAAAGGGTTGCTTGAATCTAAAACTGTGTTATAATGATACAGAATGCCTGAAAGGTGGTGAGACTATGGCAAATGTAATGGTAGTGGATGACGCTGTTTTTATGAGGATGACAATTAAAAAAATGCTTGAGGCACATGGACATTCGGTAATTGGAGAAGCAGGAAATGGTGTGGAAGCGGTAAAAAAATATGTGGAGATAAGACCAGATGTTGTACTGCTTGATATAACAATGCCTGAGATGAACGGGGTAGATGCATTGAAGCGAATAAAAGAAGTCGATGCAAAAGCGAGAGTGATTATCTGTTCTGCGATGGGACAGCAGGCAATGGTTGCGCAGGCGATTCAGAGCGGTGCAAAGGACTTTGTCGTGAAGCCATTTGAAGAAGGACGATTGGTTGCTGCTGTGAATAGAGTGATGGCAATGTAACTTTATTACTTTGATAAATAAGAGTACAGCAATAAATACATACGAAAAAAGAAAAAAATGAAAATAATGGTAGACAAACCATTATTTTTATTGTATGATAGAGAAAACGTTTTCTGGAAAACGTTTTCTTAAAGAAACAACAATGATATCTGTGGTGTTCTATTAAGTCTAGGAGAAATGGGTGATTTATGAGTTGGTTTCAATAAGGGATGTAGCAGGTAAAGCTGGAGTGGCGATTTCTACAGTATCTAAGGTACTAAATCACTATCCAAATGTGAGTGAGGAAACAAAACAGAAAGTAACTGCGGCAATCGAAGAACTTGGATTTCTTCCTAATACAATTGCCTCGGCGCTGTCTTCCAAGAAAACAGGAAGAATTGCGCTAGTGCTTGATGTAAATCGACATGCACAGACGGTTGATGAGATTCCAATGCAATATATTATTGGAGCAATTAATAAAGCAAAGGAAAAAGGAATCGATATTATCACAGTATTCTTTACCATGATTGCTGAGATGAACGTGGAGGGGATGACACGATATTTTCAATCCCAAGGGATAGAAGGATTACTGATATGCGATCTTTCAAAAGATGATGTCACATTGAGAACGCTGGTGGAGGCGGGAGGATTTAAAAGTGTGCTTATTGATGCGCCAGGTATCAGCGAGAATACATCAAGTATTCACATTGATAATGCAAAGGCGCAATATGAGGTGGCGAAGAAATTTCTAACAGGAAAACAAAATAAAAAGATTTTGTATCTCTCTGGAAAGAAAAATGGTTATGTCTCGGAGGAGCGACTAAATGGTATGAATAGGCTGGCGGAGGAGATGGGACTTCAAGTGCTAGTTAGAACTGGAAACTTTAGTGAACTCGAGGCAAGAAAGTTGACAATGCAGTATGCAAAGAGCAAGGATGCGATTATATGTGCATCAGATTTAATGGCAATTGGGGCAATGAAAGCATTGATTGATATGGATATTTACAGACCTGTGTGTGGGTTTGATGGCGTAAGTTTAATGGGATATGCAGGCAAGCAAATGCATACTGTAAAGCAAGACTTTCAGCAGATTGCAGCAAACGCTGTGGAAGAACTTTTCCGTTTGATGGAAGGGGGAAGCGGGCAGGATATTGTGATACCGCACAAACTGATTCGCATCAAATATTTGGATGTGATTTCATAAAAGTAGCAGAATATGGATTATTAAAATGCATATAATTTAAGAATGCCATTGGTATTCTTGCTGCGGCGTGCAAGTTAACTTTGTGGACATAGAATATTTGCACGCTTGCAATAAAAGGTAACTGTTTAGATAACTCATTGAACTATTATGGATTGCAGATTTGTCTAAACTGTTACAGTAAAAAGAACTTATTAATATCAATAAATGCTGTAAAGGCAGCAAGAAAAGGAGTAGAAAGATGAATGTTAAAGAGAATTTGGAAGCAGTAACACAAAGAATGTATAACAAGACAGTCAAGGAACTTGATGACAGTCAGCTTTACCTCGCAATCCTGAATATGACAAAGGATATGATGAAAGATAAGGGTGCAATTAAGGGAACCAAAAAGATTTATTATATCTCAGCAGAGTTTTTGATTGGGAAATTGCTGTCCAACAACCTAATTAATCTTGGAATTTATGAGGAGTTGGAAGCAGCACTTAAAGAAGAAGGTAAGGAACTTAGCCGCATTGAGGAGGTTGAGCCAGAGCCATCTCTTGGAAATGGTGGCCTTGGAAGACTTGCAGCATGTTTCTTGGATTCTATTGCAAGTCTTGGACTTCCTGGAGATGGTATTGGCCTAAACTACCATTTTGGACTGTTTAAACAAGTGTTTAAGGATAGACAGCAGACAGCGGAAAAGAATGATTGGATTGAGGACCAGTCGTGGCTTACTAAAACAGATATTTCTTTCCCTGTATATTTTGGAAAGAAAAAAGTAATGTCTAGGCTTTATGATATTGATGTAATTGGATACGAAGAAGGCATGAATAAGCTGCATTTATTCGATATTGAAACAGTCGATGAAGGCATTGTTCAAAATGGTATTGATTTCGATAAGACGGATATTGATAAGAACCTCACATTATTCCTCTATCCAGATGATTCTGATGAGGCGGGCCAGCAGCTTCGTATTTATCAGCAATACTTTATGGTATGTAATGGCGCACAGTTGATTTTAAAAGAGATGAAAGACAACGGTTATGATTTACACAAGATGTATGACCATGTAGTGATTCAAATCAACGATACGCATCCAACTATGGTAATTCCTGAACTGATTCGTATCCTTACAGAAGTGGAAGGATTTGACATGGATGAAGCAATTGATGTGGTCAGCAGAACTTGTGCATACACAAATCATACAATTCTTGCAGAAGCACTTGAGAAATGGCCAGTAAAGTATTTGCAGAAAGTTGTTCCACAGCTTATGCCAATTATCTGGGAATTGGATAAGAGGGCGTCCATTAAGTATAAAGACCCAAAAGTACAGATTATCGATGATAATATGCGCGTGCATATGGCACATATTGATATTCACTATGGTTTTTCAGTAAATGGTGTAGCGGCGATTCATACAGAGATTTTGAAGAATTCTGAGTTAAATCACTTCTATAAGATTTATCCAGAGAAATTTAACAACAAGACAAATGGTATCACTTTTAGAAGATGGCTTTTGTCCTGCAACAGGGAGCTGGCAGCATGTATTACAAAAACAATAGGAGCTGGCTATAAGAAGGATGCTGTGGAACTTGAGAAGTTGATGGAATATCTAAATGATGAGGCACTTTTGACAGAAATCAAGGCGATTAAGAGAACAAAGAAAGAAGAACTTGTGGCTTATCTAAAAGAGAATGAGGGACAGGACATCAATCCAGATTCTATCTTTGATATTCAGATTAAGAGACTTCATGAGTACAAACGTCAGCAGATGAATGCGCTTTATATTATTCATAAATATCTTGAGATTAAAGGCGGAAAGAAACCATCAACTCCAATCACCTTTATTTTTGGCGCAAAGGCAGCTCCCGCATATATCATTGCACAAGATATTATTCATTTACTGTTGTGTCTGGAGGAGATTGTCAATAATGATCCAGATGTAAAAGACTATATGAAAGTAGTTATGGTAGAGAACTATAACGTAAGCTATGCAGAGAAGTTAATACCAGCATGTGATATTTCAGAGCAGATTTCCTTGGCTTCCAAAGAGGCAAGTGGTACAGGTAATATGAAGTTTATGTTAAATGGTGCTGTGACGCTTGGAACAAGTGATGGTGCCAATGTGGAGATTCATGAGCTTGTAGGAGATGACAATATCTATATCTTTGGAGAGAAATCAGAACAGGTTATTGAACATTATGCGAAGGCAGATTATGTGTCGAAGGACTTTTATGAAAAGAGCAATGTGATTAAAACAGCAGTCGATTTTATTACAAATGAAGATGTGCTCAAGATAGGAAATGAGGAGCGCTTAACTAGACTGCAGAGAGAACTGATTAATAAAGACTGGTTTATGACACTTCTGGACCTTGAAGATTATATTGCTACAAAGGATAAGATGTTTGAAGATTACAAGGATGAGGCGAAGTGGAAACGCATGATGCTTGTAAATATTGCAAAGGCAGGTTTCTTCTCATCAGATAGAACGATTGAGGAGTATAATAGAGATATCTGGAAATTGAGATAAGAATATTATAAACTGATAAGAAGATTACGTGTTTGAAAATAACGAATTTGTTATCTGTTCCAATAAAAATAGGATAAAAAGAACAGAACTAGTATTGATAGGATTCCTCTTAAGCAAACAAGGTAAATAACCAAGATTTGCTTAAGGGGGATTTTTTATACACACAGACACGCAAGTGAAATTTGTCATCAAACCGATTTATCGGTTCGCTGACGGGTGCCCAGCGCGCAAGTAGGGGAAGGAAACTTTAAGCGAAATAGTTTGACATATATCTATTTTTAATCCAGTTGTTTTGTGGCATCTAAGGAACTACTTTGTCGTAAGGCCAATCGATAATCCCACCAAAATCCTTGACATCTGTGTAGCCGAGACTTATAAGAGTCTGTGCGGCTATTGCACTTCGCCTACCACTGCGGCAATATACTAGTATTGTTTGTTCTTTATCTGGAAGTTCCGTTTCCGCTCGTTCCTCAAGCGCTCCATAAGGAATGAGTAAGGCGTTTTCTATATGTTCACTGGCATATTCATCTGCTTCCCTTACGTCAATAAGCACGAAATTATCAGAATTATCGATAATTTCCTTTGCTTCTTCTGCGGTTATTTTCATATATACATTCTCCGTTTCTTGATTTTCACTGCCGGAGATGCTAGTCTGGCAGCCGCTTATACATAGCGTTCCCACGACTGCCAAAATTATTATTGTTTTAAGTTTTTTATATTTCATAAAAATCCCCCATGCCGCCTTTTGGCGACTCAAATAGAAATGAAAAACGCTGTTTTTTGCGTTTTTCGGCGTGAAATTTAGTAATTCTCCACAAAACAGTCTTTACTACGAGTGGTTAAAATTACTTTTCATGCTAGAAACTTAAATATAATTTTGGGACTTAAAAATAGGAATATCATTCTGAAATTACTCTACAGCGTTTTTTGTAACATGCAATTCCATATCTGTAGATGGTTTTCATACCATCATCTATCAGAGTTTCTTCATAATTTCTGTCATAAATTTGCCTGAATGCTTCTTTACAAGCGTCGTCAAATGCTGCGTTTTCAGCATATTTTAGCTCAATAATGATGCCAATTTCCTTATCCTCAACTTCCACAAGAATGTCACTATAACCGTCGCCAGACTCAGCATTGGATTTGACTTTCCAATCATTTCTATTTCCGAATAACCCAAGCAAAATACCATGATAAAAATTTTCTTTCATTTCCTTTTTGACATTAGTGTCACGAATGCTAATTGTTTTTCGTAAATAGGACGCAAATTCTTTTTCAATGGTAGCGGCATCGTTTTCCTCGAATGCTTTGTAGAAGTTTTCCAGCTTTTTTGTGTCTTTTCTTGCTTCTTCCTTAAACCATTTTCGTATTTGCTGAACATAAATCCAATGAATTTCCTTATTTGGAATGACAAGAGTCGATATTTCTTCCTCATCTTTTCCATCCTGCGTCAAATATCCTGTTGTAAAAAGTAGGCTCCAGAGATTGTCAATGTCAGAATCCAGATCGCGGTAAGTTAGTTCTTGATGAATCATCTTTTTAACATGACCGCCGTTAATTAAAAGCTCAATTTCATCTCTGGTAGTGGCATCTGCCCTGGCTATAAACCGTCTAACAATATCATTGCTGCTTGTGTTTACCCAATAATTCTGTGGTTCTGTAGATGACTTCATTTTCAAGGCATGACAGTAACTTACCACATCCCACGGACAATAAATGTCAAGGTTATTAAAATGATAGCCATCATACCATTCTTTAATGGTATGATATTTTTCCATAAATCCGTAATATTCAAGCATCTGCCTAACTTCTGTATCTGTAAATCCAAAAAATTCATTATATTGAATATCTTTTACTGTATATACACTAAAATTATTCAGCCCTGTAAAAATACTTTCTTTTGAAATTCTAAGACATCCTGTAAGTATTGCAAATTTTAGACTGTCGTTTGTTTTAAAAGCATTTCCAAACAAACCCCTGATAAATTCTACCATAGAATTATAATATCCTGCCTGATATGCCTTATCAAGCGGTACGTCATATTCATCAACCAGTATGACTGTATCCTGTCCATAATGTTTTTGCAGAAAATGTGATAACATTAGTAGACTGTCTTTCAACAAATCATCTGACATTGTAAATGTACCTGTTTTGTCTGTATTGATAAGTGCCCTGTACTGACTGCGTTCCGTATCATCAATCTTGTTGCTTTCCAGTAGAAATTGAAATCGCATTGCTTCTTTTCCGATAATTCTTCGGAGCATTACTTTTGCTTCTTCAAAGTTTTCTCCAGTTGCCCCTTTTAAGGTAATCGAAATTACCGGAAATTTCCCCATATATTCTTCACATAATTCTTTTTCCCTTGCAATCTTAAGTCCATTAAAAATCATGTTGTCATTATCAACTTCAAAAAAATTTTTTAGCATACTCATGTTTAACGTTTTCCCGAAACGTCTTGGGCGCGTGAATAGGTTTACCTTTCCCAGATTTTCCATCAGTGTTTTAATAAGTCCAGTTTTATCAACATAATAAAATCCTTGTGTACGTATTTCTTTAAAATTTTCAATTCCCATAGGAAGCTTTACTTTTTCTGTCATACAGTATCCCTTTCGTTGAAAACGTTTGTATTTTCTAACAGTATATCATATAGTAAACGACATGTGCAACTTAACTAAAAATCAAAATTCTTCTTTTCCTAATCGCAAATCAAGATGAAAATGCCTGTCTTTGGTGTTTTTCGGCATGAAACTTAGCACTTCTCTGCGAAGCAGCTTTTGCTGCAAGCGGTTTTCACACGAAAGGCAGTATAATAACAATTATGGTATTAAAATATAATGATGTTGGGGTCAAAAGGTATTTTGCCTTCTATGATACCACGGATTGCTCCGCATTTCATGCTCCCGCAATCCTAAAACACCTCAAATTCGCTCATTTTTCTGTGAAAAATGGCTACTTTTCGGTGTTTTTGCGGGTCCCAAGTTCAAAAATCGTTACAATTCACACCCACGCCAGTTTTTATCATGTTATAAGTTATTGAGGT
>ERZ778503.1248-NODE-1248-length-18474-cov-10.273088_pt1 | contig 18474 bp, 15 predicted proteins | sample MGYA00510047_ERZ778503 | MGnify/ENA primary metagenome ERZ778503 (study PRJEB29527, sample SAMN07138965) | mouse gut metagenome | material: feces | host: mouse | place: China:Nanjing | collected 2016-01-25 ... | reverse complement strand
TATTTCTGTTGCTTTATTGCTGCTCCTAGCCATATTGCAACCGCACAGGTGGAAATATTTTGATTATATAGATACAGTAGCTTACAAAATTTAGGAAAAACTATAAGTTATTAAATAAGCTATCTAGTAAAATCATACCATTTCATTTTAAGTCTATGATATAGGGGTGTCGAAATCTCGACAGCCCTATAATTATTTTTTAATCGAATTTCAAGTAAACATTCCTGCCAGACAGGAAAATCTTATAAATATTACCATCTAAAATTACCAAATGTTACATATAACATACCAAATGTTACAAGGTTCTTTTTTTTGCTACATAATGTGCTATAATCTGATAAATGCCAAAAATTAGAAGGGAAAACGGATTATGAAAGCAATTCGAATCATGTTATATTGTATTATTTTATCACTGTTTTTCCCATTAATAGGAAACGCTAAGGAAATTATTCCAGAAAAAGATGTATTGGATATTATTTTTGTTATAGACAGCAGTGGTTCTATGAAGGCAAATGATCCATCCAAAATGGGACTTGATATGGTGCAGGCTTTTATTGATACCATGCAGACACAAGGGATTCGGATTGGATATGTGGCATATAACAATGATATTGTTTCCTATGCAGCGCCAGAGCCTATAGAAACAACGGAAAATAGAGAAACCCTAAAAGGTAAAATTGCTTCTATCGCATATGCAGGAGATACCGATATTGGAATGGGTGTAGCGTATGCTTATAAGCTGTTATCTACAGAAGAAAATTCACGCAAAATTATGGTATTGATTTCTGATGGAGAAACAGATTTGCCGTCAGGTGTTTCCCGCACGGAGGAACAGTCAAATCGGGAATTAGAACAATGTATTCAACAGTGTAAAGGAAAAAATATTCCAATCTATACAATTGCCTTTGGACAGTATGACGGAAATTTAACACTGCTCGAAGAAACAGCCAAAGAAACAGGCGCTGAAAATTATTCTGCAAAAAATCCAGAAGATTTAATGGAAATATTATATGGGATTTTTCAAAATAACCTTTTTTACCGGATTCAGCAGTTTTCTAACGGTACTTATGCAGGAGGAAGCCAGCAGATTACGTGTGTATTAGAATCATCCTACTTGGATGAAATTGATATTCTGCTAATTTCCTCAGGGACAGTGGGAGAAACTTTTGTCCGTTATGGAGAATCGGAACAATTGCTTACCAACTTATCTCATTACGCAGTAGGTAAGATTGAAAATAAACAGATAAAAAATCCAGCAAAGGAAATAATTATTGATACTGCAACTAAGGAAGGTCAAGATCTTCAGGTGTATGTTATCAGTTACAGGAGATTTCTGCCTGTAATGTGTATCGATACAAAAGCAGAGAAAAATCATGAATTAGCATATCAAATTTATTTTAAAGATACAAACGGTGAAACAATAAAAGATACAAGTTTTTACAATTTATTTTCATGGGAATTAAACTGTGTGGATTCTGATGCAACGCAAAAAGCTGTGGCAATAAATCAATTCGAAGTGCTGGATGAAATGTTAAAGGGAACTATTCTATTTACGCATTCTGGTGAATATGCGCTGGAAGGAACATTATATGATAAATACGGCAGATATGTATTTCCCATCCGTATTGAAGTACCCAATGCAATGCCCTCCGGAACGATACCGGAAAAGTCAGGTATACTTCCGAAACAAAGTTTCGTATATCACTTAAATGATTATTTTATCGATGCCGACGGAGATGAACTTGTGTATTCTGTTCTTGATATACAAGAGGATCAAGTAACAATACAGCTTGAGGGGGATCAACTAACACTTACACCACAAAAAGTTGGAAAGCATAAAGTGACAGTACAAATCAGCGATGGAGAAGATATCCTACAATATGTGTATCATTTTGAAGTGATTTCATGGATGCAGGCTTACTGGTGGATAATCGCAATGATAATGATTGTGCTTGCTGTAATTATTTGGAAAATTACATATCAACCAAAGCCAGAATTAGAGAAAATAACGGAACAAAAAAGACATTTTCATTTTAGTGGAAAATTAAATGCATATTTTTTACAGCAGCCGCAGGAGGAAGATGAAATTCCACCGCTTACTTTTCAAATGAACCGGGTAAAAGACAGCAGGGTATCACTTGGAGATCTTTTTGGAGATTATCCAGAACAAGCAAATGCATTACAGTTAAATAGTATTTTCTTAATTGCAGACGAAAATCACAGCATGGTTTTGTATCATACATCAAAATCGGATATTATGATTGGCAATTCCATTATATGCAGGCAGATACAATACAATGTTCGATTTGGAGATGTTATCTATATTACTTCACAGGATGGAAAATACGATTTAGAACTTCATTTTGTTGCAGTGTTTCAATAAAATCAATGTTCTAAGAATGCAGGAGCTTTTGACGCTCCTAGAAAAAATGCGCAAATGGCGATAATATTCGTCATCTATATAATACTTTAAAATGAGAAAAGGAGAAAATTTATGGATGTGATCACACAGACAAACAGGACAATCTTGTTTACTGAGATTAACCCGGAATGCTTGAATCTATTAACTTTGATTGGTGATGTACGGGGAAAGACAAGCTTAGATGATGACAAGATTAAAGAAATCAATAAGGAGCTTACAGTATCAAGTTTTTCTGACTTTTTGGAAAAATTTAATCCGGTGGTATATTCATGGTGTGATGCAGCAACCGGAAAAATCCAATACAGTACCGTGCGACCCGAGCACATTCCACAAAATTGTATTACAGAAATACCCTTAAATGAGATGAATGATCTGTTAAATATGTTGATAACGCTTTTAGATGCACGGGATGCACAGGGTGTGGCAAATGTAGATTTTCAGTTTAGTAAAATACTAGAAATGATTTCACCAAAGAAAATAATGGAGGATATCCGGCAGGTTCGCAGGGAAATTCAGTATACATATGGGAAATATATGGAGTTGGATGATGGAGATCCCAAACGTTTGGATTTAGGAGATACCCTAAATTACCAATTTGAACAGGCAAGCCAGAATTACAATAATGTTCTTGCGATGCTGCCGCTTGCGATAGAAGATATTAAAACTCGTCTGCTTTTAGGAGATGGCGAATCCAGACAGGGCGGTCCTGACTTTAAAGCGGGGCTTTTAAGTATGGGCGAGGATGGCGAATTAAAGATCCTTGAAATGAAACAAGAGGAAAGTACACAGCTTGCAGTCGTTGATGATGAGGTAAATTTAAGCCTGATGGATGCATTTCGGGAAGATTATGATGCATTAAATGAAAATCCCTCTGGTTATGTACGAGATCTGGTAGTTCGGACATTCTGCCCGTTAAGCTCTACGATGGAAAGCAATGTCAATCGTGAACTGGAAGTCAATAATTATAATACCTATCTGGAGTTTTATAAGCAGAGTAAAAATGATTTTGTAAAAGTGGTAAAACCGCTGATTGAAAAGATTTTGGGGGTTAAGACATTTTTTGATCAGTATAAAGTCAAAGAAAAAGGAATGCAGCCAAAACTGTTAATAACCAATATACCATTGGAAATGCTTGTAAAATCCAGTAATCTTCCAAGGTTAATTACATATCTTAACACAACCAATGATAAAAATGAGTTTGATAATACCATTTGGTTTGGCATTGTGCCAGATGTGGAGCTAAATCAGACAGGAGGCGGTAAACTGCAAAGAGTTCGATTTGCGGGCAATAAGCACGAGGAAAAGCAGGGAACAAACTCTATGGAAAGTTTAGCTGCACTAATGAATGCAATAGAGCCTTATAAGATATCGACATTCTTTAGTTTTTGTACTTGTGAGGAAACAACATTTAACTATATCGCAACAGAAGGAATTGAATTATACAAAGATAAGTGTGTTCCGCTTATGAAAAAGACATATAGCGAATATGTTATCCCTTGTATTCCGAATGTCACAATTATTCCTAAAGATAAATCCGGATTGGTTTTAGATAAAAAGATGGTTATGGATGGAGATGGAAATGTCGCTCTTTCTACAGAGAAAGATGACGTTATGAAAATGTGGCTGGAAGGGATTTATGTAAGTGCGGCATATGAAGCCGCAGGAATTGTGGCTGCATGGCAATGCCCAGAATATTTAAAACAGCGTTTTAAGGATACCAGTATGGAGTATCCGGGCGTGCGGTTTGATATCGAAGCGGATGACAATGCACTTCTTGCTACCACCAGCATGACAAAAGAAATATCAGGGTATACCAATGCTATAAAAAATTCCATTAACCACACAGGTTTTGGCTTTGTATTTTCTTCTGACAATGCGCAGTATAAGGGACAGGAAATCAAAAATATTACGGTTTACAAAGCACGCAATTTGTTAAGCAGAGGAAATGAGTTTGAACCAATATACAAAACGCTTGTAGTAACCTATATTGAGAGGATGCTGCGCTTTTACAGCGGGGATTTCAAACAGGATAAGATAGAGAAATTTTTCAGCAGCAATCCAAACAGTCAAAAGAGCCGTTGGGATTCCAACAGGCAGTATGTAAATTCGATTCTTCAAGATGGAGATGAATTGGATTGCAGTATTGATGAAAAGTATGGTGTATGTGATGTATTAGTAACTTTTGCGAATACCACCAGAAACTTAAAAGTGCAGCTGGAAAGAAGGGCAAGAACTGAATAATGTAAATACCTTTATATCAGTACAATCTGGTATAAGGTATCCATAGCAACCGCAGCTTCTGTTGTACAGGATAATATCTGATCGATAATCGACAGAAATATATCTATCAAAATAGTACAGAGGGAAGATGCAGAACTTATAACAAGGAGGAAAATGAAATGGGATTACGATTAAACATCGAAGGCAGTGAATCAATTAAATTGAAGGAAACCAGTATAATGCGTGTAAAATTTGGGGCAGATATCCCTCATGATTCTAACGCGCGGTCAACCGATCTTGGTTCTACAGCATTAATTGAAGGAAAAATCTTGACGGCTGTGGATGGAGAAGCGGCAGATGATACATCCAAGATTGCAAAATGGTCATTGATTCCGGCAGAAAATTCTGACTGCTACAGAAATGTAGAAATTACGGTAGTAAATGCATCGCAGATTGTGCGTCAAATTACAATTCCCAATGCGTTTGTGGTAGATTATGAGGAAGATTTCTCAGATGATACAGGTGCAGGCGTATTTAAGCTTTTGATTAAGCAGAAGAAAGATAAGATGACGAACTTAAAATTTGAGGGTGGATTCAGCGGAGAATGATATACTGACGACCGTTAAGATTTTCCAAAATAAGAATAAAAATGCGATGAGAAATGAAAGGAGTTTATTATGGGATTTACATTAAAGGTGGAAGGAAATTCCGCAATTGAATTTGGAAAAGACAGTATTATGGGGGTTAAAGTTCGGACAGATATTCCGCAGGACAGCAATGCACGTTCTACAGACTTAGGAAGCACGGTTACGATTACAGGAAAAATCTTAACAGCCGTTGACGGTGATCCCTTCGACAGCACAAAACAGTTAGGACTTTGGGCTTTGGTGCCGGCAGAAAACGCAGACTGCTATCGTAAAGTGACAATTGAAGTAATTGCTGCTTCCCAAGTGGTTCGCAAATATACATATCCAAATGCATTTGTAGTGGATTATAAAGAGAATTATGGGGATGAAGAAGGTGTAGGCACATTTACACTGATTATGAAACAGAAAAAGGATAAGATGGCACAGGTATCAGTAGATGGCGGATATAGCAATTCGTAAGGTTCCCATGCAGCTTTGAGTGATTAGGAAGGGTTACCTGCTTTTGCAGGTAGCCCTTTCTCAGTACACAAATTCAGCAAGAAAATCGGGTGCTGCATTATTTGCAGATAGGCTGATACAAGTGTAACGGATGGTGACAGATGAAGGATTATTATAAAATTTTAGGTGTAGACAGGCAGGCATCGGATGATCAAATAAAAAAAGCATACAGAAAGCTTGCAAAACAATATCATCCAGATGTGGTAAAAGACGATAAGAAAAAACAGGAACGTATGTATGAAATACAAGAGGCTTATGAATGTTTAGGAAATGCGGATCATCGAAAAAAATATGATGAACAATGTTCTAAGATGTCTTCCAATTCCACAAGTACCAGAAAAGAATCCAGAAGCGGATCGGTGCCGTTTGAACAAAAGATGCCGGATTTAACCCCATTTGAGCGTTTCTTTGGTTTTACTCCAGGGAAAGGGATGGAAACGTATCAAGATAATAGAGCGAAAAAGCCAGAAGGCCCAATTAGGACGGATGAATTGTTTACTGCCTTCTTTGGAAATATGAATCAAGGAGGAAACAAAAAATAAGGCATGGAATATGAAAAGAGGAAAAAAAGAAGAAAAAACAATACGACTCTCGATATTCTAATCTTGTTGTGCGGGGCAGGTCTTGCATTCGGATTTTTCTGGTATGCAAAAACACAGCGTTTTATGATAGTGCCATTGATTGCAGTAATCATTTGTATGATATACGCATTCATCAGTCTTATATCTTCTTACTCGATAGAAGGCGATCTAGAAGATGTGGAACGTTTGAAAGAACAGGGGATTCAACAGTTAATCTTGTTGGATGAACAGGGAAAACCAATTAAATCGTGGAATTTAGAGGGAAAAACTTCCCTGATTATAGGGAAATCAGGAAAAAATCAGGAATTAGATGTAGATTTGTCAGATTGCGAATATAGCAGCTTTATTGACTTCCAGCACGCAGTTTTAAATTTTTGCATGGATCAATGGTATATAGAAGATTTGGAATCTCATAATGGAGTAAAAGTGAAAAAGGTAGAAGATGGGGAGTGTTATAGAGTGCTTCATCGTCCGTGCAGAGTGACTGCAGGCGATGTTTTGTATATTGCAAATACAAAGCTGCTTTTAACATAATAAAAAATATGTGTATGCAGTGCATTGATATATTTTAAGAAAGACAAGGAGAGTAAACCAAAATGAGTTTAGCAAGATGCCCGAATGGTCATGTATATAATGCAAGACGATATGGAAAAGTATGTCCATATTGTAATATGAAAGTTCCTGATGAGGAAACTTTTGAAAAAGCAGTTGGGTTTGAACCGCCCGTAGAAATTTTGGAAGAAGCAATAAGACCTGTATGCGGATGGATTATTTGTATTGAAGGCGCTAGGGTAGGGGCTGATTATAAAGTGCATGAAGGCAAAAATTTTGTAGGCAGAGGCGACGATATGGATATACAAATTCTTGGTGATAATGAGATTAATCGAAAGAATCATGCCATTATCGTATACGATCAGAAAAAGTTAAATACGATGATTCTTCCGGGAGATTCATCGGGGATTGCATACCTAAACGAAGAACCTGTCTATGTTCCGAAAGAATTAAAGCCCTATGATATTATCAGTATGGGGCAGAGCCGCTTTTTATTTGTACCATTATGCGGGATGAACTTCTCGTGGGCGGATGTGAAATGACGGGGAGTACACTGCTGTTGTTAGGAAGCGCTATTTTTGTAGCACTGATATTCTGTCGTCTTTTTGGGGGAACACAAGAGAATGTACAGGGGAACTGTACAAAAAGCGGAATATGCCAAACAACAGGAAATCAAGTACTTCAAGCGGATCGTGCCCAAGTATTAAACACCAATGCAGGAACGCTGGCAGTCTTAGCAGATGGGATTGGCAAAGAAAATACGGGAGTAGTATGTGCCCAGATTGCAGTGGATACGTTACTGGATCAGTTTGAACCGTATCAGGGACTAAATTCCCCTGATTATTTTTTTAAATCTTGTTTTTATGAAGCAAACAAACGGATTCAACGAACGATAGGAGAACGCAGAGGCGGTGCGTGTATGGGTGCTGTGTTTACAGATGGAAACTATCTGCATTATGCAGTAGCGGGTGATATTCGGATTGCACTTTTTCGCGGCGATGAGTTAATTCCTTTAAGTAAGGGGCAGACATTGGATGTACTGGCAGTACAGGCTTATGAAGAAGGAAAGATCTCCAGGCAGGATGCCATTTGGAGCATGGATGAGAAACGAATATGGAATTATCTGGGACAAGATGGTTTTCATGAAATAGAAATATGCAAGATCCCTGTTCGTTTAAAGCAAGGTGACAAGGTTTTGTTAATCAGTAAAGGAATTTTTGAAGTTCTCTCTTGGAGGGAAATGGAAGATATCTTGGCAGAGTCGGCACCGGTACAGGAACTTGCTGACAAAATCGTCTTGGAAGCAGAACAGAAAAAAGGCATCGATAAGGAAAATGGAAGTGTCATACTTTTACAGGAGATGGAGGCTTAAATGAGAAGGATTAATTCTGAGTTTCAAACACTCCACATTTCAGAGGAGGGACAGAAATTATCTAACAGAGATTATTTTGGATTTGTGGAGATGGATGATTTTGCCTGTTATGTACTGGCAGACAGCCTAGATGAAGAACCATCTGTAAATAGCGCTCAATTGGTAGTTGATAGTATTATCCGTGATTTTACAGAAGTACCGACAATGAGGAAACGTGCCATAAAAAAATATATTATCAGGGCACATAAAGAACTTATGGATCAGCGGGAAGGGATGCATTTAAAAGCCAGTGTGGTTGTTGCTGTAACGGATTATCGGAAACTGCGTTATTATCATGCAGGAAACAGCCGTTTGTATTGGATTCGGAATGCACGCATTATGGAGCAGACAAAGGATCAGTCATTAACCCAGAATCTTCTTGAGAATGGAGAACTTCCGCTCGATGAGGCTGCGGCCCATGAAGAACGGAATAATTTATATTCTTTTCTGGGAGAAAGAGGCACTCCGCAAATTGAAATTTCGCATAAGAAAAAGCTGGAAAATGGTGATATGTTTGCGCTCTTAACAAGAGGAGTGTGGGAACAATGCAATGAGCAGGAGTTCCTTCAAATTACCAATGATGCAAAAGACCCTAAAGATATTTTAGACCAGACGGAAGATGTTGTACTAAAAGAGCAGGAGAATCGAAAGATTGACAATTATTCTTTGGCAGTAACATTCGTTAATAAAGTTTATCAATCTCCCAAAAAACCTGTTTCAATCAAAAAAATTCTTATGATCGCACTGCCAATCTTAATTACTGCGACGATTATGGGAGTTGCATTGTATATACGCTATCGAAATATATGTACGAAAAAGGAAAATATGGCCCAGTATATGGAGAGTGGGGAAAAATATCTTAGTTTAAACAATTATCAAAAAGCGGCAGAGGAATATCATGAAGCAAAAAAGTTAGCTGGAAGTTTAAAGTGTGCAAAGGAACAAGATGAATCAGACCAATATGCAAAACTTGCAGAACAGATACTATTAGCAGATGAGGCTTTAAGTGCCGGCGAATATAAAAAGGCGCAGGAATTATATTTAGCGGCAAGAAAAATGTCAGTGGAAACAGGAAATACAGGGCTTCCATATATTGAAGAACAATTAGACAGAGCATTAAGCCATGTAAAAATATTTGATTTAATAGCCCAAGGAGAGCGAAAAGAAGAATACGGAAATTTAGAGGGAGCGATTGCGCTTTATAAAGAAGCCAAAGACAAATCAGCAGATTTATATTTTAGTGAAGGGAAAGCAGAAGCGCTGCGCCTTCAAATGGAAGCAGAGGAGGCGCTTGATCAAAAAAAGATGGAGGAAGAAGCACGTCTTCAAGAGCAGATTAATGAAGAAGTCGCTAGTATAGCTGTAGAAAACGAGCAGAAATCAAATGATCAGCAGAATGCAATGGATATGGAAAATCAAGGAAATACGCTTATGGCAGATGGTTTTTTTGAAGAAGCAATTACATTTTATCGGACAGCACAGGCAATTTACAAAAAACTGGGTATGGATGATATGGTAGAAGGAATAGAACAGAAGATTGTAGCGGCGTATGCGGGAAAGGAAGCAGATGAGGAAGCCGCAGAGCAGGAAAAAGAATCAAAGGAAAAAGAAGAAAAAGAAGCTGCGAGGGATGTACTTAGACAGGAAGAAGCTATGGAGGAAGCTGTAAAAGAAGCAGTAAAGGAAGCTATGGAGAAAGAAAAGGAAGAATCAAAAGAGAAAGAAGAATCAAAAGAAAAAGAAGAATCAAAAGAAGAAGAATCAAAAGAAAAGGAAGAATCAAAAGAAAAGGAAGAATCAAAGGAAAAAGAAGAATCAAAAGAAAAAGAAGAATCAGAGGAATCAAAACAGAAAGAAACTTCTACAGAATAAGAAATGAGGGCAGAAATGAGCCAGTACACATATACCTTAAATCCCAATCAAATAAAAGAGGAAAGTCATACATACAAACAGAGTGAACTTGACAAAATGACCATGTTCCGGCTGCAGGAGATATGCAGAAAGGAACGGCTGGTTATCCCATCTGCCCAGCGTACAGATAGAGAAGGACTGATTCATCTGATTATGCGGTTTAGAGGGCAGAAAGAGTATCGGCATATTCAGGATTTCTGTGAGGGCGGCATGGAGCGGATACAAGAATTCTTGGATAAATGCGGCGTACAATTTTTAAATGAACCAAGAGTCAGCATTCCGGGAACGATTACATTTTATCAAGATACAGAGATGAATGAACTAGACGGTTATCAGGTGGAAGCAGAAGAAGAACTATTGTGCGGAAATCTTTTGTTAGTGGATGAAGAACTAAAAGTGTATACCTGCTTTTATCTTGATGAGATAGAAGAATCCGTCTATCTCTTTAAAGGGAAAGATGTTCCAGTACAAACCTTAGAAAAACATCAATTCTCGATTTTGTATTTTCCAGATGCAAAAATTTCAGAATTTCTTTATGACTGTTATTACGGAAAAAGAGTTTCCATGCCCGGATATATAGAAAGTGTCAGAATCCCACTATTGGATATTCAAGAAAAAGGAATCCAGCAAGTCGATCTGCCATTGGTTATTGATTTCGGAAGCTGTAATACAACAATGGGAATCTGCTTATCCGATGGAAGCATAAAAATTGCATCGGCAGGCGGCAGTAGTATTATTCCAAGTATTATAGGGATCAAGGAAAAAGCAGGCGGCGGAGCAGAACTTCTGGCAGGGCATAATGCACAAATGGCAAACAGTCAGGATTATCAAGACGGAGATGTTGCTGTATTTTATGATATTAAACGCTGGATTAGCGATGCTGACCGTGTTGAAAATGTAATATTAAAAAATGGTTATAAATATCAATTTTCCAGAAAGGAAATGCTTCGAGCGTATTTCGATTATCTGCTGGATTTGGCACAACAGCAGTTTAAGTGCCGTTTTACCAGTATTCAGTTACTTGCACCGATTCGGCAGAAAAAGAAATTTCAAAAGATTTTCAAGGAATTGCTTCCAGATCATTGTGTAAACTGTGAACTGGATGAAGGTATGGCAGTTCTGTTTCATAGTATTTGTGGATTAATACGTGGGAAAAGTTATGAAGAACGAAAATGGTATCATGCATTGGTTATTGATTGTGGAGGAGGAACAACCGATCTGACTTCGGGTCGTTTTTATATTGAGAATAATAGAGTTTCTTATATTATTGATTTGGAAACCCGCTACGAAAACGGTGATACAAACTTTGGCGGAAATAATTTAACATACAGAATACTACAGCTTTTAAAACTACGGATTGTAGAAGAAATGGGTTTTATGGAAAAAGAACCGCTTGCCATAGGAGAACCCGGGGAGGGGAAAGCTGCTTACGAAGTTATAAAAGGACGGTATAAAAGAGCAGAAGAATGGCTTCCAACCCGATTTAAGGAATATGAAGAAAAGAGCAGAGAACAATATTTTTTGGTAAAGAATAATTATTACTATTTATTTCAGCTGGCGGAACAAGTAAAAAAGCAGTTTTTTCAGCCGGAATTTTGCTATAAACTAAAAATTTCAACCCAAAAGGAGGAAGGAATTTTTTTAGATAAATGGAAACTATCGTTAAACAGAGGAAATCAATTGGTTTATCTGGATCATCCAGTAAGTTTTCGTGTGTATTTAAACGAAATTGAGGAATTGCTGCGCCCCGATATCTACCGGCTTATGGAACATTTTCTTGACCAGAAATTTGAGGAAGGGGAGCTTATGGAATACGAAATGATTAAACTGACAGGACAGTCCTGCAAGTCCCGCTTATTCCTTGAAGCACTCAAACAGTATGTACCGGGAAAGCGGATTCAGGGAACAAAGCAGGATGCAGAAGGAACAGAATTAAAAATGTGCTGTTTAGAGGGCGCTCTTTCTTATTTTATGAACTGTAAACTGGGGTATATGAAAGTAAATGAAACGTATCGTGTAGGAAGCCTTCCCTATGAAATTATGGCATTTACACATGAAAACAAGGAAAAAATTTTAATAAAGAGTTTGGATTCGGAAGATCATATCGGACATATATCACGCTTCCATATTGGGAATCAGTTAGATCTTTATTTGAATGATGGACGAGGAAAACGGTTAAAAACATACTATTTTGAATATGATACTTCGAAATTTGAAGAAACCACACAGGAAAAAATAAACAAGCTCTATGCAGGAACGGTAATTCAGGAAGAAACAGATATTATTTTGGAAGGGGAAATGAAATTTTTTGTATGGATTTCCAGAGAACGCTGGGGGTTTGTAGTGCTGCCAATCCTTAGAGATCAGGAACATCTGTACAAAGGACAGGAAACCTTCTTTGATTTTGAAGATGATACATGGGAATTAAATTACTTTGATGGAAGAAAGTAGGGAGATCGTATGGAGCAGACAGAAAACATCGAAATAATGAAAGAAATGATTCAAAATGAAATACAATCCATTCATTCTTTGTCAGAGAGAGTTGCCTTTAAAGAATTAATGGAGGGTGTGTTTTTGGGTCTGTATGAAACAAATCTTCGGATGTATGGTGAACTAGAACAGCGCGTACAGGATGAACTTGGTTATGATCAAAGCCGTTACAGAGTACGGACAGGCGTAATCGAAAAAGAATATTTTGACGCATCGCATCATTTTCTATCGCCCATTGAAGAAAAAGATTTAGAGGAAAAGCATTATGATATGAAAGAAATCGTGCAGTCAGTTAATGAAACGGGATATTTTTCGCTTATGAGGGTTATGATTTGCTATGATTTTTTTGAATTAGAAGAACTATGGAAAAAAACATTAACTTTTAAAGGTGTTATTTGTACAGAGGCTCCCGAAAGAGAATGGGAGATTGAAGTACAGCTTAGAAAAAATACTGCCTATTTAGAGAAGATAAAGTATTTATATCATTTATTTATTAAAAACGGCATTCCTTGGCAGACGGTCAATGCACCTTATTTGTATAAAATGGCAGATGTGGTTATTACAAAACTTCCAGAAGAACTGAATGGAACGGAAAAAATAAAACAAGTAAAGATTCAGTTTGGGGACTACAGCAGTTATATTCAAAAAGAATTGATCCCTGTCTGGAATATTCAAAAAATGGTGTTAGATGGAATTGGTTTTCCGACACCCTGCGGAGATCACAGTAACTATGAACACAATATTTCAATCTATGAATATGGTTCAGAACACGCATATTTGGCAGAAGATAACCAGAAAATTCAAAGTGTCAGCCAAACAAGTGATAAGCTGCGTATTATCAGTGAAACAGGAGAAGCCAAAAAATGGAATATCTATATGCTGCGCTCCTCCACAGAGCATAAAATTGACCGGTATACCTATCCGCTGATGCAGAATGGACGGGCAGAAAGCTTTGCGGAAAAGTATCAAAAAAAATGGAATCAAAATATCCGCACAAGAACAGAACTTGCGCATTTTATCAGAGGATTTGCACTAGAAGATTATGTCTGTTATCAAAACTGCGAGATTATGGAACAGTTTCCGGGCAGTAGAGAAACATACTCTATGAATCCGTTTATCGAGGATGAAGTGCGGGTACCCAGCGCCCAGATGAAACTTGTTCTATATTTTCATAAAGGAGAAAAGGAATCCTGGCTTCAACGGGATGTTATGAGTTTTCTAACGAGCGAGGTACAGAGAATCTATCCAGAATATGAATGTGGAGGCGTACTGTTATGATATATCTTTGGGAAGCCTTATTATGTATCCGTATGGCACAGATTCCGGAAAAGACAATTCAGTTTGTTCATGCGCCGCATGGAAGCCCTTATATGGAAATGGCGCTTCCATGCCTGAATCAAACATGGCTGGAAGATATCGTGGAAGTCAATACATATTATCGGTTTTATTCCATATTTAAAAATATGTTTCCCCCCGAACAGGCAGAATTTCCTGCACTGCGGGACAGCTTAACCAATCTGGCGCTCCATATGATTGCACAAAATGATGTTATAAAAGGCATGACAAGAGAGGATTATTACAAAAAGCTGCTTGCAGATGAAGTGATGGACGGCAGTTTTGGCAGTCTGGCAAGGGAAGTGTTTTGTGAGATGAACCGGAAAGAACAAGAGAAGCTGCTGAGCGGATGGCTAAACAGTTTCCGCGTTGGAAGTGCCCTGCCAATATTCCTGGATATGGTTCATGGGCTGATTGACAACAATATTGTTTATCTTAGCAATACCTGCCCCGATAAAATACTGCTTTATACAGGATTGAAAAAAGACAAAAAAATAGAACAGCGGATTGCCTTTTTAGCAGATACATTTTTAGATATTAAATACCATGTTGAAGTTTTTTATGAATATCATTTTGGGATTATGGAAATAGAAGAAACCATGCAGATCGATGAGATAGCAATTTGCTGAGATAGAAAATAGGAGGCCTAAAATGTTCCGAAATGTAACCCCGATTTTTAAAAGAAAATATGTACTGAAAAAAGAAATGCTGGAAAACCTTAGGGATTATCCAAGAACGCTGTTTCATATTCAGTATCAAGAATATAGCGATGGAATATTGTACGGATGCAGACTGGAAGCGGCAGATACGAAATTAACCGTTTTGCCGGGAATTATACTATTTCAAGGTCTGCCATATTATATGGAAGAGCCATTTGAACTTACCTGTGAAGCGCAGGGGGAACTGACTTATTTAAAAGTATGCTTTACCGATACGGAAGAAACAACAGAGCATGAGGAATACCGCGGACAGATTTATTTGGACAGGCAGGCTCCTGATAACAAAAGAGAACTGGAAATCGGACGCTTCAAGCTGCAGGAGGGCGCCAGACTCCGTACAGAGTATGTAGATTTTAAGGACTATATTACAGAGTTTGATACAGTAAACCGGATTTATGTGCCTTATGCTGCGCCAAGACATCCTGTTATCTGGCAGCAAATATTGAAGTGTTTTGCCAAAGAAATGATTCGCCATGGAATACAGGAGTCATGGGACTGCGCATTCTGTATGAATTGTATGCAGCTTCGGGAAGCAATGCCCTATGAAGCAATTCAAACATACTTAAATATAAAACTAGGGAAAGAAAAAGAATATACCAATGAACAAATTTATAATGCATTGGGGCGTATTCTTCAGGAAACAGGAGGAAACGGCAGGAAAAAGACAGGAAAACAGGATAATAAGTTGTTGATGATCTGACCATATAAAAAGAAAAGAGGAGAATCAAACGTGGACATGGAAATTGACCGCTCCATTGCGCTGCTTTTGCGGGAACAATGGGAAAAAGAAAAAGAGGAAAAAAATCAGGAACTTTTAAAACAGTATGATCCCAAAACATATATTCACTATACCCTAGAAGAATTGATTGAGGGAATAAAGAAAAAAGAACAGTATATCTATACGCTGCGGCTGGAGTTTGAGGATAAAAAACTATTAGATGGTCGTATTACAATACCATTTATAAAGGATTTCTTTGATGTCGTAGATGATGAACCGCAGACAGCGCTTCTGGCAAGCAATCTGCGCAATGTTACAATGACTTTTTCTGATACGCCATGCCAAAGGGTGGAGCATACAATGGAGGACTGGATTGCAAAAATAGAAAACAGCATGAAAGCGCTGCATCTGCATATGAAACTGGAACAAAAAAAGGTTATCGGAAATATGGAGTATATTTGCTGCACAATGCCTACCTCACAGGGGCGGCTCTATAACGTTATATTTGAAATGGTAAAAGGAGATAGAACCGTTGCAGGCGCATTAAACTGTTTAGAGAAAGATAAAGAAGGGATGGGGCTTTTGTTGGAAGCAATTGCCCATGTAATCGAGGAGAGAAACCGTTAGGAAGGAGGCTGCATCATGACGGATGCAATTACATATGGAAATCTTCTGTTGAAATTAGGCGAAACACCATTGTCTGTATATCAGTTGTCCATTGTTGAGGAAGCGGGAAAACATGGCTTAATGTCTGTAAGTGCAGAAACAGAAGAAGGTGCAAAAGAGTATCTTTTGTACGAGGAATATGGGGATGTGGCATTGTATGCAGATTTAGGACAGGCTCTGCAGCCGATATTTTATGGCATTGTAACCAAAATGGAAGTAAAAGCCAGAGGGGGCAGGTGTGAAGTCTATTTAGAAGCTGTAACACAAAGCTATTTCATGGATCTAACGGTACTAAATGGCTCGTATCAGGATATTGCAATGACAAACAGCCAATTATTGATTGGGTTATTGGAGTTTTATGCAGATAGTCAGGCACTTATTGCTGTACCAGAGGAAGCGTTAGGGCAGATAGCAGTACAGTATCAGGAAACCGACTGGGCATTTTTAAATCGTATGCTTTCCCATTATGGAACGGCGGCTTATGCGGACAGTACAATGCCAGGAATCTGTCTGCGTATGGGACTTATGGATACCATAGTGGAAACGGATTGGGATTTGCTGCCCTATACCATTTGGCGTGATACAACACCAAAAAACAAAGAAAAAGAATTAAAAGGACAGATGTGTTATATCGTCGAGGCAAATGATATTTTTCCATTAGGTGAAAAAATCCAGTTTCATGGGCAGGAACTATATATTGGAAAAATTAATAGATATCTCAGCCAAGGGATTCTAATAAATGAATACCGATTGTATTTTAAGGAAGGTATGGAAGTCGTAAGATACCATAATCCGCTTCTTTGCGGTGTATCCCTGTATGGCGTCGTAACAGAAGTAAAGCGCAATCATCTGCGTGCACAGCTTGAAACAGATGTACTGCTTTACTGTGATGACCAGTATTTTTATCCGTATTCTACTGTTGCGGCTTCTCCAGATGGAAATGGCTGGTACTGTATGCCGAAAATAGGCGACCAAGTAAGAGTATTTTTCCCTACTGGCGATGAACGTGAGGGGTATGCGGTCGCAAATATTGAAGGACAGTCCGCACCGGAAGCAGACAGCCCTATTGGCAATCCGGATTTAAAGGATATTGTTATGCCGGACGGCAAAGCCTTGAAGTTTATTGATAATGGGATACGTTTATGTGTTGGAAAATTAAAAGGTGATATTGCGCTGACCAATGACGGGAAAATACAGATCAATGTTAAGGAAGAACAAGATATTAAACTATATTCGCAGGGGAAAATCTATTTCCTAACAGAAGAAGAAGGGACAATCGAGGCTACAGCAGGCGTAAAAATACAAATTATCAATGATACCGGCAGTAAAATCTGCATAACAGATGACACCGTTAAGCTGGAAGCATCTGTGATTGAGAATAATTAACGGAGGTGTGCAATGTACAGCTTACATGATGTAAAAGTAACAGGGATTTCTTTGGATAAGATACTGGCGTGTGAAATTCAGTCCCATATTGGGGAACACAGTACACTAAAGCTGAGCGGACTGGTTGAAAACGAGGAAGAATTTCTTTATGGCGTGTCAGATGGTCAGGATATAGAGGTTATTATACAGGGCAGTGAAGGAACGAAAATTCTTTTTTCAGGCATTGTTACAGGGGTTTCAATAACCGAATCCGGACAGATGAAAACTGCCTGCGTGGAAGGAAAAAGCCGCAGCTGGCTGATGGATCGTACCAAACATTCCCGCTCGTTCCAAAATGCGCATATAACGTTTCAAGCATTAACACAGGAAATATTAAAGGATTATACAGGAAGCAGTTTGATTTATGCAGGCGGCAGTCAGGAAATTGGCAGTCTAATTATTCAATATGAAGAAACCGACTGGGACTTTTTAAAGAGAGTGCTTTCCCTTGTCGGGCTTGCTCTGACACCTGACAGCCAAAAAGAGGGGTTAAAATTATTTGCCGGTGTACCAAAGTTCCCAGAAACAGAACCTCTCTATACAGTGCTGGAAATGGATAAGGATATGGATTCATATTATTATCTAAAAGCAAATAAAAGAGAAGTCCATGCGGCAGATTTTACGCAGTATATAGTTTCCTCAGAACAGCTTATGGGAATCTTTGACACGGCGGCAGTACAAGGACAGTCCCTTGCTGTATATGCTTATCAGTATTCTTTTGAACAGCAGGAAATGATGGGAACTTACTGCCTGCAAAGTGCTAAGGGGCTGGTGGTACAGGCATCATATCCTATGCACTTAATTGGGGCGGCACTTATGGCAAGGGTGGTGCGTGTATCCAAAAATAAAATACAGGCAGCAATGGAAATTGACGGAGCA